>Ga0157364_1000173_pt1 | contig 33558 bp, 17 predicted proteins | sample AttsexASBM2_FD_111476 | JGI IMG/M metagenome (GOLD analysis project Ga0157364, IMG submission 111476) | Fungus gardens microbial communities from leaf cutter ant in Ribeirão Preto, State of São Paulo, Brazil - Atta sexdens ASBM2 | ecosystem: Host-associated > Fungi > Mycelium > Unclassified ...
ACTTTAGATCAGATTAAGAGAGACAAGTTATCCGATATGAATAAGTTATTATGGGATTAGATGTATTTTTTCTCAATGTAATATCTATCTATCTCTCATTATACATTTATCACTGTATATATTTATTTATTACTACTTTAAGATAATTTTAGGATGTTACGAATCAATCAGAAAGTCACATTAACATTTTAAGACATCACACAGATTTAAACACAGACTTAAAATAAAAATTAACTATGAATACTGAATTGGATTGACATCTTAAGATTGTATTATTGTATTTAAGACAATCTTAAATATAAAAATTGATTATAAATTGGTGGCCAGATTTCTAATAATAAAGCATAACATGAAACACCTACCCATTTCTGCATACATATAATTGGGTCTTCACATCTGATGTCGCATCCCTGAGACCTTCATGCCTGTTTAGAAAACAAAAGCATCTTACGATACATGTAATATAATTGAAATACTTTACTTTGTAAAAAGTGAAGTGTTTTGAATATATGATAAAGTATTTTACCCAAAAATTGAATTTTGCACCGAAAAAAGAAAAACGATGCTTTGCTTCGTTCTCTGAAAGTTATCAGAAATTCACGCCGAGATTCAATTTTAGTTTGACTCTTACAAGCACACGTACACAAAACTTCTGAGAGTACTTACATTAATTGTGAGAATCAGATTAGTCATTTACAGCATTGGAATTAATGAAATCGTCAAGCGTGTTAACTCCATCAAAACTGTCGAGACGATTTGAAGAATATGGTTGACAGTTTGACAGTGTTGACACTCCCGCCATCAAAGGGACATTTTCTGTTCTTCGTAGCTGCATTGATAAGTGGGATTATGCACAGATTCTTGTATAATGCATAACACATAATGCATAATGAATGCCTAAGGAAATGACTCAATCAAAATTCTTTATTTCCTTTCTTTTCGTAAAATAAAGGACTCTGATTGCTTGATTTTCTTATGCCTCATATTTTATGCATTATACAAAAGTCTATGCTCCCCTCTTTACATTTTGTACATTTGATATACACAATATCGTTGCATGAAGTTGGCACATTTATTTGGATTTATATTCTGACATTTTTAAAATAAAAGTATATCAAAATCAATATATTTGTATTTGCATAATTTGTATTTGCATATTATATATTTTATTATATCGCATCTTACATCAGCTTTTTTTCCTTTATTCTCCTAAATAATTAAGAGTTGAATATGCATTTTAAAATGAGATGAAAATAGGTATGTTTACTATTATCTGAAATATTCAAAAATTTGTATTTAAAACAAGATAAAAATAATTTAGGCCGCGAGAGTTGAAAGGAAAGAATGCGAAGATTCCGAATGCAGAAAGTGCAAAGTGCAAGCAACGCGACAAATCTATTAATAAAGTGAGCAAATTTACTAGATGTCGACCAATGAAATCATAAATATTCTAGTGAATTTATTTTCGTAATTTTTATCTCATTTCAAAGAACATTAATTATGTAACTTTTTTCTTAGAGCGGAAATATGAAATTAAAAATGTGGATATATATATATATATATATATATATATTTCTGTTCTAAAAATGCAACCAGATCTATTATGGTAATTTATATGATTTGCGCCGAGAAATCAGCTAATCGCGAGCCAGAATGAAAAAATGTGTGCGTTATTTGCAATCTTTACACTCAGCATCTCGCTTTCTCTCTTTTCGTCGAACGAATATATTTTTATTTTGTTTCAAGTTTTGTTGCAAAAATTTTTAAAGATTTCAAAAACGCAATAAACTTTGAAATCTATTGCGCAAGCGATTGGCGGTTCGCTCGAACAAGCGTTAATGTATGTCATCGTGACTAGAAATTTTTTCTCTAAAAAATAAGTGAATATAAATTAACTTTCTAACCGGATCTTCCACGACCATGACGATCTGATATTTGACTTTTCGAAGAGATTGAGCTTTGAAAAACGAAAAATTACGCATGAATTATGGAGAAGCGGATATTCGTAGGTATTCGTGAACGCCATTGAATCGGCAGGGATGCCGTTAATCGCATATCACGAAGAACAGTTAAATTGCAACCGCATTGACTACTCGTTTCCAATGTCCCCAATATTCTTCCTTGCGGCGAGTGCACCGAACGGATTGCAATATAGATGTCAGATCCCAACGTAGCAAATAGATTCTGATAACATTTCGCAACAATTGCGCAACACGATTTGACGAATCGGCGAGGAGAAGGGAGAGAATAGTGATATCTTGAAAAAATATTAATTGATATTGACATTGCATCAGTGACACCCAAGACGGCCGAGGCTTCAAAATTCAAGAAAGCATATCGGTGAGATGGGTTACCTAAAATCGGTCGGCACCGCCGTCGTTTACATCAGCTTGAGTTTAGCTGTGATCACATTCATACCCGGTTTACCACCAGAGACAGAATTCGTGGAGTACAGGTATTACGACACAATCGAGAAGAAAACAAAATTTATTTGAATCATGGCTGATCATTACGATTTCCGTTGATCTTGATTCTTTGATCCTTGCAGCGTAACTCCACCACGTCAATTAGATCTCAAGATAGGCCCAAAAAATCGGCTGAACGGCATTCAGAAGCTGTTCACTGGCGAAATTCATGCCCCAGAGAGTTTTGATTCCTATAACGGACAGCTCTACACTGGTATCCATGGTGGTTATGTTCTCAGGATCGAGGAAGATCGCGTTATGCCGATTGTCAAGTTCGGAGAGAAATGTGGTAAAGTTATATAGATTTTGCAGTGACCACTACATTTTTTCTTATGAAGTGCTTGTTTTAGTAGCTGTCTTTTAAATTTATTTATTTTTTTCTCAAAACTTAATTTTACCCTTCATTTTAATAATAATAAGTCTATTTTTTATTGCTGCACTGAACTAATACACAGTGCAATAAGTTAAACAAATGAAATTAAACAAATATATATGTTTGTTTCATTTCAGCTTATTATACCTGTTCAGAGTGCAGCAATAAAAAACAGATAAGATACCTTTTAAGATTAAGGAAAATTTTTTTCTTTTCTAATTAGCATTTCAATGTCTAATCACACTAACAAACGAATGTTTACGTAACTGAAATTTAATTTTATGCGAAGATATTAGTCCAAACAGCAAAGTCATAATAACAGTTTCAATAATTAAGTTTTTATTTAATTTTCTTACTTTCTTGTCTTTTTACAGTTCTTATCCGGTTTTTTGTTTTATATCACTCGAGAATAAAAATTAACGAACTTTGAAAGAAACAAAAAATACATAGCAGGAAATATAATTGTCAATAAAACAAATTTTGGTTGCAAAGGAGAAAAAAACAAAAGGTAAAAAACAAGAAATAAGAAACAAAGAGCATATTGTAGAATAGATTTATTTCAGATATATTGTGCAAAAAAAAAATTTTATATAACATTGAAATGATTTTATATAACATTGTAATTTTTCTACATAAAATCATTTATCAATGAATGAACTTAAAGATTCGTACTTGAATAAAGAAGTAAAATAAAATAAAATCATCGATCGATAAAAGTTTTTTTAATTAAAGTTGTTTTTGTTGACGCATTAGATTAGATAAGAAAATATATATAGATAATATATATATATAGATAAGAAAATATCGAGACTGAGTATGATTTTAGTAACGTTCTCATATACATTGACAGTATTGAAAATTTATACTGTATATAACATTTATAGATAAATGTTCAGTACTGTCAGTATGTTAAACAAAGTTTTATTAATATCAAGTGGCATTTAACATTAAAAAAATTTTTTTAGAAACGATAAATCGCTCAAAAAGGAACTTATAAGAAGGAGCTTTATTAGAAATAAATCTCACAAGTGTTGATTTTTTCAAATAACTTTATTTTCTGCATTTTGATTTACGATACCAAAAGATGATACAAAAATTTAATTGACATTGATATGACTTTTCTAAGAAACCCCAAGGTCAAACAAAGATCACTACTTTACATGTCTTTATAAATTATTATTTATCTTTAGAAACCTTTGTCCGAAACATTTTTGAAGGAAATACATTATTTATCTCTAAAGTATTTAAATATTATTATTACTTTACATATCTTTAAAAACTATTATTTACATTATTTACATATTTTTAAAAAGAACTTTTGTCCGAAATATTTTTGAAGAAAATGCGTTATTTATCTCTCTGAAGTATTTTATCCCATTATTAAAATCTTAAGCCATTGCATGAGCTATAATTAATATTGAGCAGTTATTTTTTGCAAAAAATCATTTTTTATTATCTTGAATTTGTTATCAAAATCCAAAGAATAAAAAAAATCGGTGTATGATACTTGAAAAAAGTTACTTGTCATGTGATATATTTCGTTAAACTGTATAGGTCATATGATAAAGAATACATAATATTAACATTATTAAAATAACATTATACTTACAAAGCGTCTTCAGATGGTATGGATAATATATAAACCAATATATAAATTTTGCATACATTCATTAAATATAGACTTACATTAAATGTAATTATACACATTGGCCCGTATTCAGAACGATCTTATCGCGCTAACATGCTATAATTTACGTCACGCATACTATAGAATTTTAGAGATAAAAAGCACGCTTTTATGGATAAAAATGCATTCTGAACACGGGCCATTATGTTTATGTATGATATTCGCTAACGTTGGCGAAGTTTAGTCATATTATTAAAAAGCGCCATAATACTAACGACTCTGATTTTATACTCTATTTTTATGTTCTATATAGATGATAAACCAAAATAACAAAACTGATTACATTTGAAATTAATATTTCTTAACTTTGTAAATAAAACATGATGTGCATATATGTATACGAAGTAATACAGAATTAACGAATATAAATAAAATAAATTTTAGGATAAAATCAATACAATTAATTATATCAAAATATATAACAAAATTGATAATGTATTTTCTTATGAAATTTACAGATGGTATTTGGCAAGAACACAAATGTGGGAGACCATTAGACTTAAAGTTTGATAAGAAAGGCAATTTATATGTAATAGACGCTTATTATGGAATTTTTCAAGTAAACGTTGCAACCGGAGAGTATAAAAATATAGTGAACATTACTAAACCAATTGATGGAAAAGTTCCACGGATACCAAATGGCATAGATATTGCAAAAAATGGAGACATTTACTGGACTGACAGTAACACAGATTTCGCACTTTATGATTTAACAATGACACTTCTAACGAATCCATCAGGAAGGTAATAAAAAAAGATATAAATTCTAAAATCAGTTTTATATTATAAATATATGCCCACATATTATATATATTTATATAAATAAGTTAATTATATTAATTACAGACTTATACATTATAATGCAGCTAAGAAGGAAAACGAAGTATTGATACGAAATCTTGCATTCGCAAATGGTGTTGTATTAAGTGATGACGAAAGTTTCATACTTATAGTAGAAACACTAAAGAATCGTCTTACAAAATATAATTTGAAAGGACCAAAGGCAGGGCAGCACGAGATTTTCATTGATGGATTACCGGGTATACCGGATAATATTCATAGCGATAGTCACGGTGGTTTCCTTCTTTCTTTGATTATTGCTGATAACCCTGATTATCCTCAGATTTTTCAATCTCTCACACCACATCCCTATTTGAGAAAAATGTTACTACGGTTGGCAATGACGATGGAATTGCCATTTAAACTATTAAATAACGTTTATCCTAATCCCTGTACTGAGAGAATTTTACATGCAATCGGATCGTATCAAGGCTTAGATTTTTTAAGTAATCCAAACGAGAAAAGTTCAGTGTTAAGAATAGATGCATCTGGTAATATTATTGAAATCATTACTGCAGATGATGGTTCAGCTCGTCGTATAAGTTCAGCTTATATACACAACGGCTTTTTGTGGTTGGGCTCTCCATTTCAAAACTATCTCGGCAGAGTCCCGTTGAAACAAGCTTTTCCTGATTTAGCTGATAGTGCAAAACAATCTTCTAACACAAGGAATGAAAAGCAATCGCCGAATGTCGCTGCTTCTAATGTAAAGACAGAAAGAGCAAAACGAGACGCGGATTCTACGACAGTAAAACCGATCGAGTTAAACAGAGCTTCCCAGACAATGCCAACTGCTGTTCCCACAACCACTACATCTAAGCCAAAAACCACTGCTACGCCAAAACCAATTCCTAAAACGGATAAACCTACGACTACAGCTAGCAATGTGAAATCATCGGAAACTAAATCATCTACGAATGCCGAAGCCAAAAAGGACAATGCAAAAACAGTTGATGCGAAATTAAATTCCCCAAAGTCCGAAAAGAGCAGTAAAAAAGAGGATACTGCAAAGATACAATCCGAAAAGAAAGTAAAAGTAGAGCAGAATGCTTCTGTAAAACAAACAGAGCAAAAATCACAATCCGAGAAAGTTAAACGAGAAACAAACCGTCCGAAAGATGACCTGTAATTAAAAAAGTAAATAAACTATGATATATTTGTGATACCACCAACACTTGTTGAACGGTACACTCCATATTTTTCAGACATTCCATTAAAAGAGGAAAACAGATTTAGAATATATAGATTAACGATTTCTCATCTCTTTGTTGCATTTTATATCATCCACGTTGTTATATTCGAATATATGCGTTATATGAATATACGTATACAAGTTACGTATATACGAATTATGTGATCCATTATTATAGGTACTATGATTGCAAAAAAAGTTTTACAAAAAATAAATTGATAAAAATAATTAAGATCATTGGAATTTATAAGAACTTAAAATTAAGAGAAAATCTTTGAAAGATTTATTTAATTAAATTAAGTTTGATTTTTTAACTAATTTCCTTTAAAAATTTTTCATATATTGATTTTTATTTTTTTATATAAAATTACATTCCTAATTATACTTTTAATGATGGATAATTTGTATATTCCATAGATAAGAATGCGAAAAATATACTAGAGAAATCTATCAGCTTTATTACAGTGATTAAAAAATGAGGATAAAAATTTAGAGAAAGTTGTATGTTGGCGACTATAATGTATATATAGAAGTTGAAAGAATTTTTGCAAATTTTATTATACGTTTTCCATTCATATAGTATATGTACTAATTTTTATATCTTAATTATATCTAAAAATCGATATGATATGAAAAGAATTTGGTACACTTTTTTTTCGCAATCTTAATTATTATTTTAGATTGAATACCTCACTTTATCTGTATTAACTTGTTTAAATATACAGTTTAAATATACAAGATGTATATCAAAATACAGGACATTTATCATGGAACAAGTAGAAATAAATTCCGATCGGAATTATTCACTTATTCCTTAGATTTCTATTATGTTTTTTAGGGAAAATGGAATAATTCCGATATGTTCCATGATAGATGCCCTGTATTTTGATAAAGTAATTAGCTAGCAGCACAAATATTTTTTTTAAAGGAAACAAATAGCTATATCCCGTCAAAATATTGAAGTTATTTTGCAGTTATGTTTGTAAAATAATTTTCTATAAGTCTTTTTATATCTTTTTTATTTATAATACGAATAATATTTATATAATTGTAACTATGTCATAATGTCATGGACATTAAAATATAATTTACGCAAATTTCAACAAGTGAGAAAAAAACATACTAAACAAATGCTAGAGATAATTAAAGGGCTGACATAAGTGTTTTTGTTAAGTTGATCGACGTTGATTATAAATAATAACTTTGTTATATGGTGTTAGGTTCGAGATGTAAGGTAATTATAAGAATTGTACAGTTTGGCAATTATAAAAATAAAATCGTCTTTTTCGATAGTTATCACTTTTGTAAATATCTAAAACTTTCCAAAAGCGCTTCATTTATTTCCACATCGAAATGTCTAGGAAAAAGATTCAACATTAGTTTTGTATTTCCGAATGTCACTTTTTTTTTATTAAATCAGATATTCACTCTAGAACTATTACTTTTAACTATTTCGAAACTTTAAAAGAATTCGAATTTTCGAAATTAACTTCGAACTATAGAAGATAAAGATGTCTGAAGATTCAAAAAAGTTTATTTCGAAGTCTTCGAAATAAACAATCAACTCTAGTTCACACTACTGTTCTTTACAAGAAAACACAAAATTGTGAAAATAAATTTTATTAAATTTTTATTTAAAAATCTTAAGTACACAATACATGCATTCTCTCTCTTGTATGACCTATTAAAAAATATATCATCCTGAAAGTTTATTGTTAAAGTCAAACATTCACAGATCAAACCGTTTCACTACAATCGTGGGCAACAATGATTTCATTTTGTCAATCATGAACATTTTTGTCCTCCATAAAACAGTTGGTTGTTTAACAAAATGCCAATATCCATTTCTCCTACGTACTGCCCATTTTTGCGCGTTTGCTAAAGATTTTTTATACGCTAGAATTTGCTTATCCTTTAGCTTTATCCAAGGTTCGTGTACTGTAGCTAGACCTAATTTGACTAATTCTTCACCAATCTCTAATGAATCCTATTTGTAAAAATGATGCATGAACACAGAGAGTATAAATATTCAATGTTGGGTGCTTTCCAACAAGAGAACAAATGACACAGTGTAACATAAATAAATCATTACATCTTTAAAAAATTAAAAATAAGATTGAGGGCTAAGGAGAGCATAACAATTGAAGTGTTAATAAAATTAATTAATAAAATTAATTAATAAAATAAATATCTTTATTCAATTTATTTGATTGAATGTTTCAAATCTTATCTATTTTCATCTTGTTGCCAATGTTAACAAAGATGAAATGATCACTGTTATGTTATGTCTCTCTTGGAAAGAACTAGAACATTCTTTTTCTTACTTGATCCTTCTGTGGCATCGCAACTACGCATTCCAAATACTCCTTCTCTTTGACTATAGGCACAAATGTGACGAGTTTTTCATTGAGCACAGTTTGCAACCAACTTACACCTACAAGATTGATCCACGATTTAAAAATAGTTATGGATTTTGTGTTCAACTCAATATCTACCGTTGCCTGTAATGTTAACGCCACCGATTTTGACAGGCAAGTAAGTCTTGCTGTTTAAATGGAGAAAAGGCAGTAAAGGTCGATGATTGACCATTAGCAGAACTCTAGTGGAGCTTGGTTCCACACGCCGTACAGTACCTTGAAGTGGGACTCGTGATTGCAAGAAATGCAATGGGACATCAGACGGTTTTGTGAACTTAGCGAACTGGAAAGCAACGAGAGAGAGTCAATCGTGAGGTCTGTGGAGGCAGACAGATGATTAGTTGGACTCACAGGTCTAATTTTGTACAGGGCTGCAAATAGGCTGGCACTGGCAATTCCATAAGTAATAAGCTGAAAAAAAGAAAGATAAATAGCAAGTACAAAATGTAAACCAATACTAAATATAAAAGTAAAATTAAATATAATAGTAAAATTATTAATAGTATTATAATTACTCAATATTATAATTACAATAATATAAATGTTATATAACACATGTTGTACGTAACAATTAGATTACGTAGGAAATTATAATTAATAATTCTTAATACATACGATTATATATAGGTCATTTGTATATTTATTTTCTTTGAAAATCTAGGAGCACACTTAATTATTTACTAACATTTATATACAATTCTTTTAAACACACAGCTTTACAAATATTTTTTAAAGGTATTCAAGTATATATAAGAATCACTTAATAATTTTTGTATATTTGTTATTTGTATATTTGTTGTAAAGTGATGGAAAATTAATATACTTGTAAAAAAATACATACTATATATAAAATACGTATACAAGTAATAATTACTTGTTTCAAGTACTTAAAAAATTCATGTATCTAATGCAAATCTACCATAAGTTCATCATAAGCATTAAATTTATTTAAAATATATTTAAAATATATTTCTAAAAATTTATTTAAAATATATTTCTAAATTCTAATACGTTTAATGTTTCAGATTAAGATTAGTAAATTAAGACAAATTGATTTGCTTATTATATAAAGTCTTTTTCGATCAATTTTACATTAGTTTTCAAAAGAAAATTAATTCTTGTTTAATAATTGTTTTGAATACATAATAAAGTTTTTTAAATTCATAAAATATACATACACACACACATATATATATATATATATAAGCTAGTATACTTAAAATAATCAAGATATTCTTTATTAAAAGTAACCATTTCTTGAAAGGAAGAAAATAAATTAGATATTTTTTAATGAATGAATATTTTTCTATGTGTGTTACTGTTAATTTGTGTTCTGTATTTCTGTGCGGAAATCGCGTGGCAAACGTGGCAAAGGTTAGGAAAACGTCGCGTACCTTTCCTGGTTCTTTCTCGTCTTCCATAAACATCTGCAATCGTTCGAAGATCGAAGGGGCATCCTTGCGCGCCATGATCCACGCAATCCTGAACAAAGACGTGCAAGGATATTCGTTCGTGCACGATCAGTTGACTCGATGCACAATGATTGTTCGACTATTTGTTATGTCCTCACAATTCCTCTTCTCGCAATTCACGCTCAGTATCCTTTCGACTACAGAAACATAATGCTTGTAACGTGCAATTTTCATCATAATAATTTCCTTAATTTTTTCTAATACCTTTTTCTAATACCCGATTGTCTGTCGTTGACCTTGCGTGATTATTTTTAACTGCTTTCCATTTACACTAATCTCACATAATTTTTATTTGTGATGTCATAACTCAATTGAATGCACATCCCTTTTCATTCTCACAAGTGAGATACAATTGAATTTTTACCTATAGTCTGTACAAACTGGAGAGATCATATTCTTTATTCCTTTATTAAATCTTGTTAACTTACATTAAAAGTAAGGTTATAAACTGTGTTGTTATGTGATTACTTCATCAAAATAAGCAAGTAGTGATATCATAATCTGAATATAAAATAATCACATAACTTTAGACTCAGTATCACTTGTGAAAATGGAAAGCAATTGATGTTCGATTAGTTATCAAATACATTAAATTTCCCAGTCAATTTATGCGAGATCCGCACTTTTCAGCTGCACCTTATCGTCTGAAACGATCACAAAATGTAAAAGATGCATCCTGAAAGCCATTGGAGGCCAGTGTATTGCCAGCATTCCGGCACCGAAGTATCGAATAGAAAGGAAGAAAGATTTAAAAAAAAAGAAAGAAAACAAAAAAGCACAGTTGAGATGAACAGTCCTGAAGGAATTCAGACATGAAGGAATTACAAACACGGCGATTATATAATTGCTTGCTAAATTGATGAAATTTTCCTCTCGAATATGAACGATATAATTATCTTAGTTTATCAGAAATCCATACAAGACTCTCTTTTAAAAAGAAGAAGAATCATCAGTTTAAGCTTAAATTGTTTCATTCTTTAAATTTAAACAATTTTATTATATAATTACATATGCATTTAATATACTAAGAACGGATTTCTTTTTAAAAATTGCTTTCACAAAAAGACGTATTTAATATTAGGGATGTTAGAGATATTAGGAAAATCTTGACATTGAAAATCATTTTTACTTTTTCGTAAATCGTCCCAGCAAACGAGAATGAATTGAAATGAATTTAAATTTTCAAAAATATTGATTCATAAATATTAAAATGAATACTTTTTAATCCTGAATGCATTTTTATTCATTTATAGGAATTGCATGGAGCATATCTCTATAATATATAGCTAGCGTATATTTTTTGTATAAAAGTTTTAAAATAATAATTATAGAATTTCATTTAATTACTGCTTTAATTTATTTTAACTTTTACATGTATAACAATTTTTTTATATGGAATCCAATTCATTTTTATAGATTTAAAATATGGATTCGGATGGATTGAAAATTTTCTATTTATTTTAATCTATTTCCTTTGCTGGGGAGACACATGTTTATAAAGAGAAGAAATGATTATTTAAATCGTAAAATTCGAAACTTGAATGATTTATGAATATTTCTGAATCTTCCTACTTGACAAAACTGTATTTTAGGCTAGATGAAAAGAAAACTTTAGAATGTGTGCGGTCTTTTCCACGAAGATTTTCTACGGAACCACGGAAGATTTTTATAACAAACTTTAGAGAATGGAATATAATGATTCATGTAAGAAATTCGGAGCGGAAAATGATTTTGTGATGATAATTTGATGATTATTTATGACCAACTTGATTATGATCGACACAGATACAATCGATTTACTGGAGGTTTCTGTGAAAACATCGTAGGAATAGAGTCGGATATATAAAGATGAGGAAGCGGACACTCAAGTTAAGCTTATGAAGCTTACTTCTGCTTGATGACATGCTCAGCTATCTGTCAATCAGATCGAACAACGATATCTTTCGCTTTCGTTACCGCGTTTTCTAATCTTCGATGTATAAAGCGAGTCTGCTTCTCGCCGATATAAATAGCTAAGTTGGGCGACGCCAAAGAAGCTGTCAGCAACTTCAGAATGTTTTCCAAGGGAAGAATCACTTGTTTTGCAATACAAGTGACTAGGGTCAACGAACTAGTAAGCCACAATGGCGTTTGTCACGGAAGGAACGGCTGCGTTACTAACTAAAAAGGAAATATGCTATAAAAATTCTTTCCCATTAAATGAAAACGGATTAAAATGGAAATTTTATTTATCCGAATGTGTATTTTAAAAATGCAAGATGTTAGGCAAGCAAAAATATTGAAAATTTGCTTGTGAAGAGCAATTGGCTAAATTGCCAAAATTTATTTGTATATTAACTATATAATAAATCTTTCGTAAATGATCTGATAATGTTTCATTCATAATATTAGATGTAGTAAAAAGAAATCCATTATTTTTCCATTCAATTTCATGCAAAAATAATGGATTTCTTTTTACTACATCTAATATGTTGTACAATAAAACGCGGAATTGAAATACCTTGTATCATCGGGCTGATTGTTATGTTAGAAAAACATTAAATGGTATGCTACGGTATGAAGAAGAAGATAAAATGAAATATCAACCTTTTCAACATACATATTGGACATAATGTAGTGTATTAGAAGACAGTTAATATAATAAAGAATTATTTTACTTGAAAATTGTACTTCTTCCAATTGTTTTATTTTATTTAAAATTTATTTCTTTTTATTTTATTTAAAAAAAAGCTTCTATTATAAACTGTTAGTAAGAAATTAGAATAACCAATTTTATATAATATTCATATTTATAGTCAACAATATATTTACTAACCATTGATGTTTTGAGAAAAAGTTATTTATTAACTTATTAATGCAATTGTTTATTTTATTTTTTATTATATATTTTTATTAATTTACATTTACATTTACAACTTATTAATATAATGATTTATAATTATTTCATTTTTTATTACATATTTTTATTTACATTTATATTTAATTTTCATTTTATTAATTTAATTTACATTTAATTTATCAATGTTTACTTTATCAATGTTATATTTGAATATTGCGCTACTATTTAAGACCCAAATTTGATTGGCTAGCTGATTGCTCCGAATTGCTGTTACGCACGTCGACTCGTCTGTCTTCTTCCACCATGGACGTCAGCTCGACAGCTCGTCATCAGCTGTGGGAGACGTCCTTGATTACTACATCGCGCGGTCGACCACCACACAAGGCGGTGGAGGCGTAACGCTCCGGATTCGAGCGTGTCGAGCGCGAACATGTTCCGGGACGGCCAGTATCTGGAAGTGATTAAGGTACCGCGTGCAACAGCTGTCAACAGCTGGTTGTCAAGTGCGCCGCGCGCGCGCGCGCGCACGAACGCGCCTATCAAACATCTGTTACGAAAACCGGGCGATATGGAGTGATTTTCTTCTTATCTCCTTTTCTTCAAACCGTCGAAAAATATCTCCTTCAATAAGTGAATGATAGAACGTACGATTTACGTTTTGAACGGTCGAAAGTAGTAAATGGTGTTATGATATGGAGTGATTTTTCTCTCGTCTCCTTTTCTTCAAATCATCGAGGAATATCTCCTTCAATAAGTGAATAATAAAACGTACGGTTTATCTTTTGAACGGTCGAAGGTAGGAGATAGTGTCATGACAATTCGCTCGTTTTAATCATCGCGAGTTAGCGGAACGTTTCTCATTAATAATTTTCTGGAACGAACATGCAGCGATTTGTATAGAGCTTATTGCTTATATCGTATCGCAACGTGTCCGCAGGCCTCGGACGATTGCCTGGCGACTGCCGTGGTCACTGTGCAGGAAAAAACGGTAGAAATCAAGAACCAGAAGGTCATCACGAACAAGTGGCTGCAAGTCGAGGACTGGGCGGCTCTCTATAAGATATTGGAGCGAGCGGTTCTGCGAAACGGCCGTCAGGATGATGAATCGCATCGCGAAGGACGGGGATGCGAATGGAGAAAGTCGACTCGTCAGTTGGAAGTCACGTAAGAATACAATTGTCGTTCGAGAATTTTTGATTGACTTTTTTTTAGTGAATTGATTAGATCAATTAAGGCCTGATTCCAGCAAAAAATGTAAGATTAATTTTAATTTAAATTACTTACTGTTTATTTTTTTCTAATGCTTAATGGATATTCACAAATTAATTTTGAAAAAAAAGACTGAATTGAAAGATTTAAAAATCCAACTAAAAAGACAACTATAATAATGTTATGAATTTAAGTTAAGTAATTTTTTAAGTTAGAGAAATCAGGTTATTTTTTTAAGAAAAAAATAAAGTATAATTAATAAATTAAATACGTATGCTTCGCGATTTACTTACTCTCTAGTAATTAATTAAAAATAATATAAAACAAAACAATTCAACAGTTCATACTTATCTTCCTCAGGTTCAAAAGTTTCAACTCTAATTTCTTTCCCCAGACAAATAAAATCCTAATTACCTATATTTTACCGATGATTAATTTCTTTTGTTTGGCGCGTGGAAAAAAGATGGAGACAACAGTGAATTAAAAATTCATTGGAAACAATTCTGCCAGTTGAATAAATCATTAATTAAGTTAATCAAAATTCAATTTTATATTCAGGATATGTATCTCATCGGAATAAAATTTTTATAACAGTTTAATATTAAAAATAGATGCATTTCTTAAAAGTCAATGATAAATTGAGTTTGTTACATATAGAAACAATATTCTGTAAAATTACGAATCGTTTCTATCGCTATATATTCTATCGCAATCAGAAATTTATATATATATACGAATGTGTATATAATAATAATAATAATAATAATAATAATAACTCGCTAATTTCGTTTAACAGATACACTTTCGAACATCCAGAAAACGCAAGTGGCATGCCGTCTTTGCCCACGATCAAGGTACACGTGTCACCAGCCCGGAAGAAACCGGTGAAGCGAGAGGGTGACGAAATCTCGAAGAAGAGTAAAGTGAAAATGAAGGACGACGCAACGAAACGAACGAAAGAAGAAAAATCTCCCATTCAAACGTTGACAAAAACCGATCGATTAAAGAAGACACCGAAGAAATCGACGCAGACTATCCTGAAAAAGACTGAGACTCCGAGCGCTAGCGTGAAGGAGCAGAAAGACTTGAAGAGGAAAAAGTGTTCGACATATACGCTCTTCGAAGATTTAGAGAACGCGCCGTTGGAAGAATACATCCCGGATGCGCCGAAGACAAAGAAATCGTGTCCGGACTTCAAATACGTTCCCAGTCAGAAAAGCGCATTGGAGAATATGCGATCAACGTTGAACGAATACACGCCGACTCTGTGCGAAGGCAAAAGCCTCATCGCAGAAAACGTGAGTTACGTGCCGAACTCCGTTAAGAAAGTGGAGACGAATTACGAGATTTACGAACCAAGCGCCACCACAGAGATACCCGACAGCGTTTTTGAAGAGTATGTGCCTAATTCCAAGGGTCTCAACCCCTCTATAGAAGAGTATGAGCCTGATTTCAAATTCCCGAATAAACTGATGAAGTTCGACGATAGTTATGTGCCCTCGAGCGTACGACGAAGCGTATCAAATGATTCGAAAAAAACTTCGAGCAAGCAGGAGAAGTCGAAGCTGCAGAAACTAGAAGTTCATCGAAAGGGGATAGTAGATAAGAAAAAGATGAATCTTTTCTCGTGAGATACACACACGTGTGAAGTGCTCAAATGTGGCTATAAGCGACTAAAGAAAGTTTTGCAAGGAGAGAAAATAGATTTTGGTACGACTGACGTCTGTAAAAAGTATAGTTTATCTTAATTCGATACATAAGACTATATATATATTACATTATTGTATAGTGATATCCGTAATAAAATACCTATTCTTGCTAAGTATAATGATATCGATGAATTGATTATTAACAAATGTCGTTTACGATAGCTTGGAACTTGGCGCGAATAGCTGTCTTATTTCCATGCTATAAAATTGGTTATTCTACTTCCGAAATGCCAATTTCCTAATATCTTGTATCAATCTTGTGTATAGATACATAGAGCCACTTAACGGTCGTCTTCGGCCTCGCTTGGAGGATCTTCGACCAAATTCTTTATAGGTTCGTATTTATTTCCCGCCATTTCTTCCTTAGATTCTTCCTTGGATTCTTCCTTGGATTTCATTTCAGAGTTATCTTGATTGAGTTCCTCTTCGTCGTCAGTATCATCATCGGCGCCTGGATGAACGGAAACCTTATGCGTCGGACTGCCCATTGTCTGCATGGTTCCCGGTTTCTGCCACATCTTTTGCGACTCCTGAAAATGACGAAGAAATATAATTATTATAATAAAGAAACAATATATGTAAATCAATTTATAAGTAGAAATTACCTTCATTCCGCTGACTTTCTCCATGTAATAATCGTAAACAAACTTAGCCATGTGCGGCATATCCTCGATTTCCATCGGGACAATTGAGGACACGGCATCGTTCGGTCGCTCGGTGGGATAGAGTTCCTGTGGCAATAATTGTAGTTTCAACGGTCTCTGCATCAATTGGTTGAACGCTGGTGTCAATTCGAAACAATTCTTGAAGAGGGACACGCGAGCGAAGACATAGAGACCGAGACGAGCACGAGACATTGCTACTACTAAACGCCTAGCGTCCCTCAGATGACCAACTGCGCGCGTCTTAACCAGAGAGAGCAAGATATAATCGTTTTGCTGACCCTGGTACTTGTCGACAGTTGTTACTTTATTCGGCCGGCCTATCAGAGGATTGTTTGCGCACCGAATGTTTATTACATCCCTTATTAGATGCTTCTGTCCGTTATATGTAGTCAGGATACTGATCTTGTCCGCCGGATACCCTAGCAGGCGCATGTACATGAATACCGCGACGCAATATTCGGCTTCAGCGAGATTCTGATAGAAGTAAGCACTAGGCTCACTCTCGCCAACGCCGTTGAAGTCTTCGACGTTCACTAGTTGGAAATCGTACAGGAAACCGGCGTTTGCTACCAGATATTCAGGACTTCGTTCTACGTGCACCAAATTACCCAGTTTCTTATACCTCCAATTGTAGAGATTGCAAATGCTAGGTCTGGCGCGACCTTGGCCGTCGAGATCGACGGTGGGTACGCCCAATCTTACGAATCTCGCGAATAGTGATTGTTCCATATTCGAGTATTTCTGAAAGGCCATATTCTTGATGACTGGTGGCAGCTGATGATGGTCCCCTATCATTATCCAACGTTTTAGGCGATTATATCCATCTTGAGGATTTTGTAATAACAATGGTATGAAAGTTTCTATTTCCAAAATCTGCGCGGATTCCTCCATCAGGATATTGTCGTATTTGAAACCCATGTCGACAAGTTCACGACGTTTAAGCGCTGCATGCGTACAGGTCATAGCAATTACTTTGGCCTCCTTCACGAGTAAATATTTCGATCTGTCGAGACCCGATCGCAATAATTCGAAAGCGCGAAACTCATCTAATTGCGTGAATATCCTCTCAATGTATCTGCATGGAAATATATCGATATAAAAAGCAGTTATGATTGTCCATCTTATAAAGTGTTATATTTACGATGTTAGAAATCCTTCCGAAATCTCGGAGAAAGTATTGACCAATCACATTGATTAAATAGCCAAATTGTTCAAATGTTAATGTTTGTTAATTTTTTTTTCGTCCAAGATTTCAAAACGATTTCTAACATCACTGGGCTTAAGAGTTTAATGTACGTTTTTTTACCTAAAACAACTGCACGCAATCTTGAGGTCTTCCTCGTATGAATTTCGTTTGAAAAGCGGTTGCGGGGCATTGTCGAAGAACTTGTGGAAAGGGAACTCCTCATCAATTATGGAAGATAAATCAGATTTCTCACTTGTGTGCTGTCTTTGTTTGACTCTGGCCTGAAAACGATTCCATCTCGTGGACACTTGATACATAAAGAAGTAACCCGCCGTTTCGCACGTATACGCGACATCGCCTTTTACATTCAAAGATTCCTGAAAAAAGAAATACATTGTAACGACTTGACATAATCAAATATCATCATACTGATAATTTAAGAGATAAATACCTGTAATCTTTGAACTTCCAAGAGCAAATCTAAACGTTTGGCAAGAACGTAATTGACTCTACCGTAACGACTGAAATCCTTTTCCGTCTCCAAAGCCTCCTCTCCGTGACCGAGACGCAGCAGATGCCGTTCGTCGATATCGAGGGCCATTATCTTCTCGAACAATTGATTAAGCGCTTGATTGGAATGTGTTACGATCAGCGTCCTTTGATAGGGAAAATTGTGATATAGATTCGAGATAATCTGTACAGCGACATCCGTTTTGCCGGTACCAGGCGGACCGACGACCAGCGTCAGACCTGGCTGCATTCCAGCTCGTATAGCTTCGACTTGCGTTGGCGTAAAGGGAATCTGATTTCTGCAACGTAGCAATATATTCCTTCTCCATTCAAAAAATAACACGTACTATAACACAAAGTGAATACTAACTTTTTCGGTTCGTTCGCTCTGTATGGCCCTCTACTGGGCGGCACGTGTGGTTTAACTATAATAACCTTCTTCATCGGATCATTGTTGTGCTTTGCAAGGACATCTTCGAAAATTAACTGGAATGGCCGCACCAGATTTCCTTCGTCCTCCGGGTTCGTTTTGATCTCATACTGAGGAAAACTGGCTCGTAGATGATCGATATCGAGAAACGTATCGTTGAAGTCTATCGTTGCAATTTCATCTGGCATTCTATTGTATCAAATATTTTTTAATGTTCAATTATAAAGATTATGGATTTAATATATTTTTTTAGATTATTACGAATGTAAATTGTGCAAACTATTACAGAAATGCAAAAATGTTAATTTATTTTTCAAACAAATAATCAAGATAAATAATTATTGCTTGGAAGATACTGACGGAATAACTGCAGAAAGGTATAATTACAGAAGAATGTATCTACTAAATTATAGAAGGAATATATCTATTAAAATCTCAGACAGATTTGTTCATCCGTTTATAATCGATGCCGTTCCAAGCAATCAAACAAGAAACACCATCAACTTTATTATTATGTATAAAGATAGACAATAGATAGAGATTACCTAGAATAGCATGCTGCACCTGGATCGCCGTATCCGAGGATTATGTCGTGCAACCAATCGGGCACAACGCATTCAGTATTCATGAGCTCTCTTATAGTCTCTAATACAGCTTTGAAGTTGTTCTCCTTAGGTTTACGCCTCATTATGATATTAAATCCCTCGTATACGTCTTCGCCACCATGACTAGCGTTATCCATATCGATTCGATATTGATTGCAATCTAGCCACACTCTATAAGTGCGCGAATCGCCCGGCAAAATCGGTCTCGGTTCAGGGCCATCCTCTATCACTCTGCCATTCGAGTCGAGCATACCTTCGACTTCGCATCCTCGCACCGTCATTAGACCCACTTGTGGCACGAAGGGGAGTTTATGACTGTATTTAGTGCCTGCGATAATACGACAATTATCTAAGAATTTTGATCTATATTATTATTATACGAGGCTATTACAATAAAAAAAAATTTATAATAAAATCGTTATTGTTACTGCGTACGAAAGCGATTAAACTTCGCTGACATAATCATCATTTGATTGTAATAAAACGTGTTTTATTGATAATAAAATGGAAAAACCTTTGCTGTTTGTTTTTCTGAACGAGACAATTTATCTTTGCAAATACATTTTGCAATTATACTAGTTTTTTTGTAATAAGATAATTAATTATTATAGCAAATCATTAATTAATATTATTAACATATTATTAACAAATTATTAACATATTATGTATGTCAGCATATTTTTCTTTAGGTAATTGATTTTTATTTATAAAACAATTTTAAATTACTTTTTTTAATATCCATCTTATCTTACCGATAGGATTCGGTGGCTTAACTGTGATAAGAAAGCACACGTCGTGCTTACGAAGATTTTCCCATTCGGATTTAATTTCCTTACGAACGCTAAGATTTATGGTCACATCGGCACGAACTCTTGATGGTCTGTTCTCGCCGACATTAGGCTTAGCCACCTCGACCACCGCAAATTGCGTAATAGGTTGTGCCATTCTAGCCCATCCACCAAAGTAGACACCACCGTCCTCTGCCCGCCTACAAGCGAAGAAAGAAGAAATATTATCACTTTTACTTTCGCGAGAAGAGAAGGTAACACGTTGATTTAACGTACCAAGGACTCAGTCTGCTTACGGCATCCTCAATATCTTGTCGTATCTCGTCTGCAAACAACGATAATATTTAACGACTGATATATGTATTTAATCAAATTAGATACGACAATGAAAAATATCGTTTTTTTACTTTTTTTATACGTACATGTAGATTCTAAACGGAATAAATTGAAGTTTCGTAGAAGATAATCGTGCAACGTAAGGAACTGCAAGTTCAATTTTGGCAAAGCCAGACAGCCCTCGCCAGAAAAATATTCAGTCGGGACGATGCTCTCGTTCCATATGATATCCTCGGTCGGATAAAGGGGCATCTCATTCAGCTCTTCAAGCTGCGATGGCCTACGCTCGTGTCGCGATATCTGAAATTAAAATGCATGCTCTCTGAATTCAGATTGGCTGGATAAAATCTCTCGCGGTCTTTCAATATTTCTCTTTTTTTGCACCCACCAGCAATTCACGTAAAAAGTCTATATCCAGACGATACCAATTCTCATCCTTTTCTCGCTCCGTGGGCGGTACTAAATTCAAGTAACTCGCGATAGATCTCAATTTTTCTTGACTAAAAAAAAAAAATATTATTCGCAATTCAATGAAGCTAGTGCTTCACATGGTTTTACATCAATATAATTATTCTCTTCTAATAAATTATCTTGCAATATTTTCAAAATTAATACTTTACATATTTTTTAGGATACTCTTATTAAATGCGAAACTTACCTGAGTGAACCAAAATGTTTATATAAAGCATCTCTGACGTCGACACTGGCTACATTGGCCAATGCGAAGCTTCTTAGATCCGGAAATTTCGCAAAAACTGCATTCTGTAGAGTAATAAAAGTTAATAATATTAATCTCAAGATTTCAAGCATTTATTGTATATAATATCCATGCATCAGTATTAATGATGCAACTAATAGGATTAATCATAATTAAAATTCTTGTTTTATGATAATAAATCAACAATTGATTTGCGAAAATCATACAACTTGGTAAAATATATACATGATATAAAAATCAGAAATTTGCTTATTATTTTACATATTTAAAAAATTATTCAGCGCGTATACAAATCATTTTTTAAATAGTGATCGAAATTTTTATGTACCTGTAAAGACGTAATTTTAGTGTAATGCAACTCCGTCATGTCGTGATCCGTCAAGGGATTGCCAGTCTCCTCGCTGATCTCGAAACGGGCATAGAACTTGAGCATTTCTAAAAGCTATAATTAAAAGCGAAGTGAAGATAATCAAGCTTTATATAGGAGGGAGCTAATTAAACCCTTCGTTTGGTTTAATTTGTTTTCTCCCTTTCAACTATATTATTGCTAAATTAAATATTAATGCCGTGAAATGCTTAATAAAGTTTATCAATAGTTCTGATTAAAAAAATTTAATTTTCCTAGTTTATATTTTAGTTTATAGTTAAATCAAATTTTTGCCTAAAAGACTTAATATTTCTTCAATTTTATCGGATTAGTTTGGGTTATTGTTCGTACTCGATTTGCTCGACCTGGTACGATCGAGCGTACATTATGGGATAGCTTTTCTTATATTTCGTGAGCACAAGAAGAAAAAAAGTAATTCCTTTATCCCCAAGAAAATAATCTGTTGGACCATTAATTCAAATTGGACCTGCCTTAGTGAATAAAAAATTCATAACAATAAGGATAAGATAAGTTATGAGAAGAGTATGGTTTTCTTTTCATGGAGACACTTGGCTATGCCTATATGCGATAAAACCAGAATCAACAGAATCGTTGCATTTAATCGTACTTTGACGTCATAGTCGACGAAAGGACCGGCCATAGATATATTAATCGTTTTTCTCGTGAAACGGAAAGGTTTCCTCCTCTTCTATCCTTCAGAGAAATTAAAATTTTTTTGTCGAAGAATGAATGTTTATTTCCCATACATTTCATTCAGAGTTTAAAAAATATTTTTAATCATCTTTTTAAATTTGTAACTCTATAAAAAAATTCAGACTATATATTTGCTTCATATTTTTAAGAAGACTGGATTAAGACTATTTAAGAAGTTCTGAAGATACAGTTCTCATTTAACATACTCTATATTTTCTATTGTTTACGTATTACAAAATGTATTATATATATATATATATATATATATATAAAATTATTATGTAACATATAATAGTAATGATTTATTATTACATTTATAAATTTATTGAACATTATATATAATTATTATTATTGTATTGATATATAAGATTTTTAATATCTTAAGATTTTACATATGTCCCATTACATTAAACGTAATAGTATCTATCATATTCTTTGAACAACTTTCAAGATTGATAGATTAATCAATTCACCTCTAATAGTATACTTAATAAGTCATGAGCGTGCCAATTAATATGGTTCGTTACTCGTTTGCATGTTCCAGATATCAAACAAATGCGGTTAACCAACTGCAGTTTAAAGGAAGTATCGCACTGAACGTTAATGATAGTAATTAATCATCGTAATTATCAGAATTTCCTAGTGTTTCACCGCGGCCTTCGTTCGCATATGCGTATATAATACAATATCTCAGAAGATAATTCTAAACTTTCAGAGTAGTTCACGGATAGTGTTTGCAGTATGTTTATGGGTACATGTATCAGCATTTTAATTTCTGTGTATAAAAAGATGTTGTATGCATAACGGTACTATACTTCTCTAACACGTTTCTCTGCCAAAATAATCATGCAGCATGATGTTCATAAACCCTACGATACTACTATGCCCACAATTCCTTTTCCTCTCTTCTTAATTAATTAGATGTCTATCTTTTTATATTTTCTTTCTAGTATCACTCCTTCCTCAATAACTTTCACGATTCCTATTTGCGTATCAGTGCGCACTTGAAAAGAAATCTGACTGATTCAGTGAATCATTGTTTTGATCTGGCCAATATCCTCGAGGGAGTCGAAAGGTTCGTGAGAAAAAAGGATGGAAAGGAAAAGAAACAAATACGTAGCTTGGTCGCACTGCACGAGTCCATTCAAAAGTGGGAGAGGATTGGCGCTATCTCAACCGTCTCTGCATCGCTGGTAAGCTCCGGAGAACAGTCTACCGTCACGTTCAGTTTCGCTCGCAGCGCAACAACGTGAGCTCCAACACGACTCATCACTCCAATCGCTTATCAGAGTTCAATCGTATCGGCCATCAAAACACTCACTAGACTTCTCTGTAAAGCTCACGTGACACGCGTCGAGGGCTTTTCTCGTGATTTCGATAACGTGCGTCAGACATCCTGTCTGGATCATTCTGAGCAAATAGGAAATTGCCTTTTTCATCAGTTTTGAAATAAAAGCAAAGATCGAGTGATAAGAAGCCGATAAGGTCGTCGCAATCTTCTCATGCTCCTCACGTTTGCAACAGTCTAAGGGCGGGGGAGAAAGTAGAAGAAGTACATTGACAGGAAGTTTGTGGAAAATCGCGATAGAAGCAACCAGTAGTATCGAAATCTTGTCACTCAATTGCTGAAGAACTTCTCATAAGAACTACAGAAAGCAATCGTTCCTTCCGTGACAAACGCCAGTGTGGCCTGCCAGTCCGTTGACCCTAGTCGTGTGTATCACGCCAAACAAGTGATTCTTCTTTTGGAGAACATTTTGAAGTTCGTGTTGCCGACAACTTCTTTAGCGGCGCCCAACTTAGCTATTTATATCGGCGAGAAGCAGACTCGCTTTGTACATCGAGGAATCAGGAAATGCGGTAACGAGAGCGAGAGATGATGTCGTTGTCCGATGTGATTTATGGCAGGCAGCTGAGCACGTCATCAATCAGAGGTAAGCTTCGTAAGCTTAATTTGAGTATCAACTTCCTCGTCTTTATGCGTCTAACTCTACTGCTCGTATAGAAACCGTTTTCACAGAAACCTTCTATAAACTGGTTTTCTCTGCATAATCAAGCTCGTTATAATTAAACTGTCATTGCAAAATCATTTTCCACTTCGAATTTCTTAAATGAATAGTTATATTCCATTCTCTAAAGCTTCGTACTATGAAAATCTTCCAGCGTGGAAAAGACCACACACATTCTAAAGTTTTTTCTCATCTAGCCTAAAACATCATAGTTTCATCAAGTAGGAAGAAATATTCAGAAATCATTCATGCTTCGCATTTTACGATTTAAATAATCATTTATTCTCTTTATTTTATAAACACGCGTCTAGTAATCATGTTTTTTTCTGTTATCTACTTTATCATCAGAAACTTAAGGGAAGATCGAATGATATCGGACAAAAATTGTTTATCTTAGACACGATTGTTAGTATTTTATTGACAAACCTGCACATGAAAAACAGAATCGAATTTGCAAATTATTGTACATTTGTACTCATATTTGTTGTGCACCTTGCTTTATTTATGAAGTTAATTTCATCAACCAATCATTAAATGTAAGTGTAATTTCGTTTTAGTTTATCAATTTAAATCTATTATTTTTTTAAACTGCGGGTTATATATTTTCATTTTTTAATATAAATATATTAAAAAAATATATTTACGTAAAATCATAAAATATAGTTCATTGATGTTCTACAATGCAAACTCGTCTATTAGAATTGCAATCATTCGTTTACAGCTAATACAATCTGATAGAATACTCGTTCAAAATCGATATTCAATTAATTTATTAAAACCGGATCGTTATACAATGCATGATTATAAGAAATATCGTGATTATCGATAAAAAAATCAACTGCAATTTATCGTCAGTGTTTTCCGAACAAGGAAGCGGCTGTACTAAAGAGAATTATTACTAGATAATCAATTTGCAATCAATATTAATGCATACATCATACGTGCACGTGTGTCTTGGGAGAAATATTTCGTTGTTTACTTGGAAAACGTAAATCCGCTTAGAGTCGTTAAAAACTAATATCAAGATAAGCGCACTGTACATTATTGTGAAAAAGTAGTAAATTCTCTATAAATGTAGATGACGAGATTAATACTTTATCGTGACATTTCGTAAAGCTAATTTGATGTAGAGATACAGTGTGCATTAAGTAAACTGGTTCGATTATCAAGAGTTTTCATTTGTGTGCGTTTTCTGTTAATAGAATAAAATATTTCAAATGAACGAATGTCACGCGTCATATTGTTAGTCTCATTCGGATATCTTACCCGTAACTTATTCTTGCACTATCGTAAAAAAATCCCACGATTGTACTGTTTCCGTTTTTGTTTTACATAAATTTTATTATAGTTACGAGCAGCGGAAAATTTATCAATGTAATACTTTTCTTTTTTTCGTATATTTACAAACATGACATGATAAGGACGACACGTCAGGCATAAAAGTGACAATTGTTTATTCCGCTCGCTCATTATACGTAATATGGCAATTGTGTCTAATTAAACATGGACGGCGTTTACATCGCTTTAATTAAGTCGTCCCTGCAGCGGCGGCAAGCAAAGGAGGTGACGTCTGTGACGATAGTTAATCTTACGATTTACGGAAAAGTAAAAATTATTTTCAATGTCAAGATTTTTTCCGAGAAATTACATGACAATAATATTCGACGATTATTATTCTTAAAACGTGTTGTAAAACGCGTTTGTAGATTTTATTGATGATTTACGATATAGGAAGTATCTTGTTCATAAAATTATAATCTCGATATTTATCGGCGAAACGGTTATGATCAGGTCAGAAGATCATACCAGAAAACTCATCAAAATAATCGAGAGAGAAAGCGAAAAAATATATATATTAACGACGCTAATCGTTTCGCAAAAATAATATTATCTGGCGGAGATTGCGAGACCGAGATATATCATTATAAATAAAAAATATAAAAATTAATAAAACGTTAGTGAACTGATAATAATAATAATTTTAACATATCGGAAGTGTAAAAAGAAACGAATATAATTTAGAAAACATATATATATATATATATATATATATATATATATATATCATGTCAAAATTAAATATAACTTTTTAATAATAGAAGGATTAACATTACCGATAATGATAATCAAGGCATTAACATAACAAAAAATTTACTTATTCTTTGTACGGTATTTAATTTTTTACGATACGACGATATGATACATAATAATTTTTATAGAATGAGAATTATTCGCTACATCAATTTGCGCTCTCTGAATTTCATGCATAGCATAATAATGCCTCCCAAAAATATCAAAAATGGAAACGCCATCAAATATCATGACAGGATACTTACAGATATTTTAAATTTCTTACAATAAAATCTCACTCCAAGAAAGTGAAAATTTACAATCATTCTAAAATTTTATTCTAAGAGAGTGAAAATGCAATCACTTTAAAAAAAAAAGTGAAAATATTTCACTTCTTGAAAAACAGTAATGACCTTGACTTTTTTTTGTGAAGAAGTGAAATATTTTTACTTTTTTTTTAAGAGTGGTTGCATTTTCATTCTCTTAAAACTAAGATTTTACTGCAAGAAATTTAGAATACACATATGTGCGTCCAGTGTACACGCACGCACGTGTGCTGTGTAACCTAACGCTTGTTAATAAAATGTTAACAGTTAAGAGTGCCGTCCATCCTTCTTTCGCAGCGATTGTATCATATCGCATATCTGCCATTAGCACTGAACTGGGTTACCGGTATCATTTCTTTCCATTGCATCTCTTACTGCGCTCTCTGGATTAAATCATACGCTCGTTTCTCTTGTTTCCTTCGGGGAGGATGTATGTCGACATAGACGGAGCTATAGAACGTATCAAGCTTGATTTTCTTGATCTATAAAGAATCTTGTTTTTAATTTCCGTTAAAAATCTCATAACTCCCGGATAACTCATGTGATAACACCGGTATTACCAATAAAAAAATGTTTTGGTATCAGGCCGACCCTTGTGTGACACATGTGGAAACTCACGCGTTACGTATTTTGCATTAGAACGCGCAATACGTTGCATTCAAGAACGCTATTAAAAAATATTATTTTAATATACTAAACCCGTCATTAATGCAATATTATAGAAATAAAATAGATCATGCTTAAAAAAATACCTTCGCATACGAAAGCATTTAATAATAAGATTGTTATTGGACAAATATTATAATCTTTCTAAGAAATTGGCTTAATTGAAAAAAAAAAAAAAAAAATTTCTTGTCACAGTTTCGCATTTATAAATGTCATTTCTTACTGCTGAACTGTACATAACAATGTTATTTTAAACTACATCTTCTTGGCAAATGTGTCTTTTCACAGAAGAATTGAGTCGACTGCATTTTGTATCTACGCTTGAACAATCAAAATGTGACGTTTTACAGATCTTTGGTTGCTGTGGCTCTGCCTGTTCGCGAGTTTGATCTCTCCGAGTTTATCCGTTAACGTATCATGCTGTCCAGAAGGAACGATGTGGCAACGTACATCCAATTGCTCCGATGGCACACAAATCCGTCTAGACTGTTCGAGTATCTTCTTGATGGATCCTCTGCAGAGCAAACATGACAACTTTACTGTTATCCATGAGGAGGGCACTGCTTGGTTACTGCCAGACATCGACTATGAGAAAATCCCGCTTGACAGGTAGAATCTCCGCACTATGACGTTTATTTACCGTTTATCTGTGAAGAACTAATTTATTATATACGAAAGAAGAAATAGAAAAAGAAACAGAAAGAAAAAAAACATACACACAACTGGATGTTGAGAAACATAAGAAAAATCCTGGTATTCAGAAATTTTCTGAGCTCACGTAATATCTCGATGCTTTATTATGACAAGTTATTATTGCGCAATAGTCCTATGCAGTGTTGTGTTCAAATTTTCTATAATAGATGGACAAGTATCGTGCCTAGTTCACGACTGCGATTTTTATCTAATGAATCCTTTTATTCATTAGATTCTGCGTAGCCAAATCGATGCAGAACGGCGGCGAGATTGCCTTGGTGTGTTTCGATCATGAGCTGATAGATGATGGCATGTCGAAGATGTGGAAGAATATGCTGATCTGCATCGTCAGTATCATTTCGGCGATCTTTCTCATCGCCACTCTGGCGGTTTATGTTATATTGCCGGAATTGCGAGAGTTGCAGGACAAGGCGATGATGGCCACTGTCACAACTCTAGCGGTCAGCTACACTGTCCTCTCCATTCAACACTTACGACCGAATATGGACGATGATTATATCATCTGTGTTTCTCTCGGTATATATAATTATACATATAATTATACATATAATTAAATTGCGATATAAAGAAATTTATCACAAACATAGAAATATTTTTAAAAATTGCCTGATAAAAATAATCTCTCATTCATCTTTTGTTTTAATTCTCTTCTTTTTTTATTATTATCCAATCATCTGTATTTTAGGGTTTATATTATATTTCGCCTTCATGTCTGCGTTCTTCTGGATGAACATCGTGGCCTTCAACGTATGGCGATGCGTGTGGTAAGTGCTAAGCGAATAAATCTGAGAAACATTGTTATATGAAAAATTATAATAATTGTATCTAAAAAATAATAGATACTTTACAGTTCGCATATCTTTAAAATTTAATGATATGTACAGGTTTAAGGGCAAGATAAAGGAACAATCGCTCTTCTACGCTTATTGCGTGTGGGGATGGGGTGGTCCAACATGTTTCCTGATCGCCGCACTGACGACGCACCATATGTCCGGAAATCACTTGCGACCTGGTTTTGGCGAATATACCTGTTGGTTTAGCGGTAAATTTCAAAGAAATATTTCTATTTCTGATTTTAAAAAATTCAGCAAGTTTGTTGCTTCAACATTGTTGAAATATGATTTAAACCTTAAGTAGGTGGATCAAAACCACTTTTTCTTCTTTTGAAAATTCCAGAGCCACACTTCAATCATATATATGCCTTCAAATCATATATATATATATAAATAATTTTGCCAGTGCACCTATTTAGCAGTTTAAACGTCGTTTCATCAGTTCTTCTGATGTAGGATGAAATATGATTATTTCGTGTCTATTACTTCACAGGCGCTAGAGAGACGTGGGCGTACTTTTACGGGCCGGTTGCTGTTTTATTAATATTAAACATGCTCTATCTCGGAATGACCAGCTGGCGTTTGTGGCATCAATATCGCGAGTATTCGGGAAGCAAGTTGCGAATCCTGCGATTTAAGTGCCTGCTATATATTAAATTGGTGCTCGTCATGGGTATTACCTGGATCTTTGAATTGTTATCATTCGCTATCGGGTCGAGAATGGATGAGTTCTGGTAAGCAATCGTTAAAACATTCTATCTCTGCATCAATGTCTATCAATTATTAGTAAAATCATTCATAAACATTCTTTTTTGTTAGGATACCGACGGATCTGTTGAACGGTTTGCAAGGATTCATCATATTCCTGCTTCTCGTTGCGACGCGGAAAAGGGTGCGGAAATTATTGGCGAAGAAGCGATTGTGCGGTATTGCTTTCCCAAAATCCTGGGCCGCATACGAAGACGAGGAGTGCGAAGCGGTCCTTCCCGAGGAGCTCGAGCTATCTCAACAAGGCTAAGGCACGCGCATCTTTTTTTTTTTCAGAATCATGACGCGGGTTAAATGTGAGAAATATTCTACAAAAAAACAATCCAATGATTTATTCGTAAATTATCTATAATCGGACGTAGATAACGCGACTGTTGAATTTTTAATTAATTTAATTCTATAAATAACTCATTTGTAGTTACATTTTATTTTTCTGAATATTCTCATTAGACATGTGAATATTCACATAATCTCAATTATGTTAATCCATTATTACTCGTGATTCAGTTTATAACTGGCAATATTATTTTATCTCTTATTAACGTATGTTATTATCATCTTTTACTTGTATAGCGTCAATATAAAAGCGACATAAAAATCGACATTTATCTGATAAATTAGGTAATACAAATGTATGTTTTAAATGCGATTGTCGTGAAACGTGTTGTTTTTATAGTTAGTGTAATGGAATATATTATTATTAAACACTGTATAAGAATCTCCATAAACGTTATGTAAATGTTGAACCGAATTACTGTATGTATGTGGAACAAAACTCGTGGAAAGAATATAACGAAGAATAATTACTCATCGGTGTGTAATATCATTTCACGCTCGTGATTCAATTACAGTCTTCGTTTAAATCACTCTCGAAAACGTGATGACAACGAGTCATTCGTTCCCACAATCCTAAGTTTTCCTACGAAAATGCATAAATCCGACTCATTTATTCGTTGTTTCCTCCATTATCAACTCATTATCAACCACAATCGTGAGTACTATGCATGACATATCTTGCTTGATAGGTCCACGTGGATCTTCGGCACGAGATATCTCGCGTGCGATGAAAACATTGCGCAAGTGAATCCAATCATAATTTTTAATAAATCTCTAACAGTGCATTAAGGCATAAGCTCATCAAAGTAACCGTGAGCAATAATAAGTTGCGATGCAAAAATCGCTTGTATTCCGAATCCGAAGGCTACTGGACACTTTCACCGTACGTAGGCAAGACAATAGGTTCGCGTATATTGTAACATGTGCGCATCAGTTCAAGATATCTCTTACTAAAAATCTGATTCAAGCAATGACATAAGTTTAAACAACAAGTTTGTTAAATTTGTTGCCGCAGGCACGTTAAATATGTAAACACATCTGTAGGCTTGTCTCACTTCCATTAATTCAGCGCGTCATTCATTTCGACGTTCATTAATTTAAATTGTATAGAGCGCGCCAGATTCAGAGGTTCTTTGCTTGTGTTCTTTGATCAGTTCAATGCTGATCCTTTAATAAACTAAAAATGTCAAGGATAACTTGTAGCATAAAAATGAATAAATTGCTTACCAATTTAATACGTGATATTACTATTCTGTTTTGATTGCATTTCAAGACCGAAATGATTTTGGTGCGCAATTTGCGGAATTGAATATGTATAATATATAAATTCACTCTGAATATTTAAGTATCAAGATTCGCTTTGACTAAAAGTGGATTTATTTCTCTTAATTAATTAACAATTATTCTCTTAATTTAAACAATATCCATTGTTAATTTAAACAATGTCCAATGTCATATCGATTAAAGAATTAATGGATGAATGCAAACCCATATTCTATACAAGCATATGTGTTGCATCCCGTCAATAGAAGATTATAAATGTATCAAATAATGCCGCGTACAACAAACCTGATTGCATTCGTGCGATTCTTGTTGATACTAAAGACAGATGCCTAGTACCAATGACACAAACGAAATTTGTTAAGCAAATTAGATTATTCTGAGACAATTGATGTCATTGAATATAATCATTCAACCAAGCAAGATATAATACAAAAATATTTTTATGAAATGTTTGTTAACATGCAGAAGTTTCATATATTGTTTCTCAGCAATATCTGTTGTCTATAAATACACAACAGATATTGCTATTTAAACGCAATTCTTTCACGATAAAGATTTCTATCAAAGCTATATAGAAAGAGAATTTTTATTAAAGGACAATTCCTATTAAAGTTTTCATAATTTTCAGCTTTAAAAACAAGATAAATATTTTACTGGACTTTGAAATACTGATTCATGCTGTTATGCGAAGAAAGATGCATTCGATATAGTTAGAATTTCGTATCTATGCTTTTTTCTTTGTTTTTATAATTATAAAAATGACTCAATAATAAAGTAACGTGTCTATGTAATTGAACGATCATTTGAACAAAGGTGAATTATAAAAAATTAGAGAGAAAAAAAAAAGGAAAAAACAATCTATAGATAGATGCAATTATTGTCTCTTCATGTAAGTGGCTCGTAAATAAATATATATATATATCACTTGATATGTGAGTTTACAATGACTCGATTGTTCAACGAAACGAAAGAGAAACGAGAGACGCGTCGTTGTTATATATAATTCATTGAAAGCGTAAATAGAGCATGTTAGCGCACACTGAGTGCGTCTTGAGAATGACCGTAAAGAGAATGGACTGACAAGAAGGGGAGAAGCCAGTACAAATTACTGAAGCCCGCAGTCCGGAAGATCTTATTTATCTTTCTGAGAAGAATCATTATTGGTATATCTATTTTTAGCAATATTAAATCGACAAGTCCCACAAGAAATTTCGTGAGAATCCTTTCTTTAAGTGTCAAATAAGAATAAATGTTGATAATAGACAATAGCATTTAGATAATGGATACTCTTTTATTTGGACTTCATTTATATTCCAACACTACTTAATTTTCATTCACATGATAATACAAACATCTCGCCAAGGAAACTGGACATTTTTTAAATCTGAGTAATTCTAAATATACATAAGTATACACATGTATAACATTTGACTGTGATACAATGTTTTCTCAGAATATATGAATATATGACGTATTTTATGTATCCCATTTTATATTGAAGTTCAAAGAAGAAGTAGCAAATCAATAATACAAAGATGGAACGAGAAGAAAACAGGAAAAGGATGGCGAAGAGCGCAATTGCGTATTTGCAAATTCATACAAATACCACAAACTTATATACGTTAATACTTATGATATAGTATTCGCGAGAAATATTCTTGTCATGCTTTGTATTTTGTCTAATTCACCTTGTGATAATTCTGACGGATAAGATTAAGAATGTATCAGAAAGAAATCCCTTTTATACCTATAATGCCAAAGACTAAATGTAACAATTTCGATAAGAATAATCTCATAAGATCGTTTCAAGAGATATGTAAGTTTTGAGTAATTTTTCCGAGTAATTAATATTGCCTGATAAGACAAATATTAGCCTGATTAAAAAGATTTGTCCCTTTCTTAAATAATTCTTACATTAATAAATAAAGTTCTTTTAATAAATCCGATAATTTAGTGTTATGTAATTTATTCATTGATATAGCAAGCGATAATCCTGTGATATATTTTCAACAGAGATTTAAATTACTAAT
>Ga0157364_1000174_pt1 | contig 33496 bp, 43 predicted proteins | sample AttsexASBM2_FD_111476 | JGI IMG/M metagenome (GOLD analysis project Ga0157364, IMG submission 111476) | Fungus gardens microbial communities from leaf cutter ant in Ribeirão Preto, State of São Paulo, Brazil - Atta sexdens ASBM2 | ecosystem: Host-associated > Fungi > Mycelium > Unclassified ...
CATAAGGATAATGTGTTATAAATAAATGTATTTCTACGAATTATATATCAGTATATATTTATTACAATATGCAAATATTGTAACTGAGATTTTTTTTTTAATTAAAAAAATACATACAAAAAAATAAATTTTTTATTACAAATACATAAGTGTACAAAAAAAATGAGATTCATTTTATTTATTTCTCTTTTCTTTTATTATATGGTAATATTTTATAATATCCCCATGGCAGTGTCTGTAGAATCTGGCACAATGTATCGCTTGAACTTGAAGCAATTTTCGTTTCCAATATCGTGTATACTTCATGCAAATTCGATATTACACACGATTGCCTGCGCTTCATTTCGATTTCGTTATTTAGACATTGCATGTAATCATCAAATGTTATCGATCTCGCTATAAATGTTATTTTTGTCTTCATCGTATATTTCTTCCCATCGACGCCCAAAGTGTACATTTTTGCTCTAAGTCCGACGAATTCAGTTATGATCGTGCCATTGTTTTCATCTTTCATTAAGTCCTTTTTTATTAGCTAGCGCAATACAATGACATACACATTGTCGATCGCATAATCGCTTGAATCGGTTGAATCACGTTTCATAATATCGTAGACGTTGTCGCACTGTAGTAAAAGAAACTATCAATATACATAACTTTACAATTTTCGCGAAACAGCGGTGCCATGTACTCGTGGTGAAATTCATACAAACATGTCTTGGATATATCGAGGATGTACACATACTCACGTATATCGGTTTGTCGAATTTCATCTCGAATTTACGCATTTCTCGCGACTAGATTCTCGGAAAAAACGTTTCTATTATGAAAGTTTGATTTCGCGATCATTGCCTCCGTATCTCCCATCCCAACGTGTTACAAGTCGATGTGGTTGCGCACATTCTCCATGATTTTATCAAATACGGCATTATTCATTAATTTATACAAATTTTTCTCAAACTCATTGTTGGCAAGAGTTCTAAAATTCGTATTGAATTCGATGTATTCGCGAAGCCATAGAGATTGTGCAAATTGCAGTACACGTAAATTTTTGCGATTTTGAGATTGTGACATTGTTGTAGATTACGATAATAATTTATGCTTTTTATCATACAATGTAACGAGGAGCTTTTTCTCTCAGGTGATTTCTCGTGCGTTGAATAAAATAGTAGGTCTGTATGAGCGTCGTGAAGATATTGCGGATATTCTAAGTCTATAGTTTATCTAAGTCTCGAGAACGTAATCCGTAGGTGAATCTATCGCGGTCGTAAAAATTTTCTACATCGTCAACTCATCGAAAATCGGCATATGGTAACGGTGGATGTACTTATTATTAGTCCGTGCATATCTGTTTGAACATTGGCTCAGACCACGTATATCGCGTTCGATGAATATGATCATGTCGATGTCCATAAGAAGTTCGAATTTTACATGTGTATGTTTTAACATCGCATCCCATGTAAAACTCGATAGTGTATAATAATATGCGGGTTCGAGCGATGCAACTGTTACGGAAATTTTCAAAAATGTCTGCTAATAACAAAACGTCTGTCTTTAAAGACAGATCGCTATATTCACCGAACGTTTGAATGGAGAACCGCTGTCACACATTGACAGCATGCGCGTAACTGTTCTCCGTATCATCTGTCAGCGAGCTATAAAATAATTCACGCGATAGTACTCGGTTTCCTCTAATTTTTCGACGCAGTCAGTGTACTCGTACGGAAATATGCCTTTGTGAGAAGATCGAAATCCTCCGCGCTAAGCTTGAAAAATTCTGACCGTGTATAATTTTCAATTTATCTTTATCGAGATACAACGCCAATTTTTCTAAACTGAAAAATTTATAAGAATCAATAAAACGTAAATTTATATGTTTTTTCTTATTATTTACAGTGTTATCTACATGTTTTGTGAAGAAAATATATTTTTCTTTTGTTATGGTAAATATATCTACTTATCTTTTATACGCGATAGCTATATCCTTGATAATCCTGATAAATTATGAAAAACTATGAGAATGCAATATGAATCTCAGTAATTCAAGTTGCAATTTGATTGCGCGGAACCTCTGTATCGCCCGGTCAAGTAGCAATGATCTCGTATCCGCGTGTCATCCGGTGCAACGGTTTTTCACACACGTGGGAGTGCGTAGTATTGTTAAAATTTATCATAATGTTATGCCCTTGCCATGCCGATTCCGTGGATAGCCGCTCGCGAAATACCGAAGATCGTGTCGCCCGGCATGAGCCGCTCTGTTATTTTAAGATCGGCAGATTCGGATGTGAGCCATAGCTTCGCTCGGACGTCTCTCGATCCGCTTCTATATATTTACGTTCGTATGCTTTAAGTTTATGTGTGATTGTGTTCTATGTCCTTTCCTAAATAAACTCTTTTTCTTCTTTCTACCATATCCATGTTGTTCATTTTTGTGGGCGGGAGTGCGTGAACGCGTTCGCGAGAGCGTCTCTGCGAGTCGGACGCCCGGACATAACAATTTGGGGACTTGTCCGTTTGGACATTCAATGCGTGCTGTACGTGAATCAATTGCTCGAATTTCCTGCTGTGTCAATTGTTAGGATGTCATAGAAAATGTCACCTACGACGATCACTCTTCAGGCCGTTTCGTGGAAGGTGCGACAGCTACGAGAGGACCAATGGCATGCGCGGGACAAATATGCAGAATCGTCACAACAATGTAACGTTGAGATATGACAGATGCGTGACAAACATCAGCGCACGCTGACCAATTACATAGAGTAGTCTCTGCGATAACGCGACGTCCAGCTATGGGAGGAACTTCATAGCGGAAACGCTCAGATAAGTCCTTCTGATAATGAAAATTTTACCGCAAGCGCGCGCGACCGCGATGTTACGCAATTTTCTTCAGGCGGCGGAAATGACACGAATACGCAAGAACGCGTTGAATCATGTGTCTCACTTCGCAATATTATGCGATTTTCTGCGGATGACGGAAATGACACGAATATATGTGAGCGCGTGGAATCCGGTATTTCGCTTCGTGAGGAAACAATCATCAGATTAAAGCCGGACACATTTCACGGAAGTGCTCCTCTCAGGATATTCCTTGCCCAATTTGACTTGATCACGCGTGCGAATCACTGGGGGGGTGGAGAAGAAGACTGGCGTCATGTTTGAGAGGAAAAGCACGTGCAGTTTTGGAAAGCGTACAAAACTTAGAGAATTTAGATTTTTCAGAGTTAAAATCGAAATTAGAGTTACGTTTCGGCGAAGCACAATTGTTACAGAATTATTACTCTCAATTTACAAATCGTAAGCAGAAATTTGGAGAGAATATTGCTTCTTTTGGCTCAGACATCGGAAGATTATCTCAATTAGCATATCCGGAATGTTCTGATTCAATACGCGACAAAGTGCGCGCAGTTCGTCTTCGCTTTATCCGACAGATTCGTAAAGAGAGCGCTTCAGTCAAGGGGGCAACATTTGTAAGAATTGCGATCGAAAGGGCAAAAGCGATCAAATTAATACAAGAAAATAGTTTTCAATATAAAAAAGAGAATAATTTTAATTTTAGAAAAAAGAAAGAAAAAGATTTTAGCAACTCTGATAAAGGGAAAGGAAATCAACTTAATAAGAAAAAAAGAAGGAAAATTTAATAAAAATAAATTTACAAAATTCAAAAAAGGAAAGAATTTTAAGAGAGGAAATGGAAATGGAAAGGAATGCTGGGAGTGCGGTAAAGAAGGACCGTTCGGAATGTCCGGATGATTCGGTAAATAAGGAATAGTTGAGCTCTGCTCAACTCGACTGAGATGGAAAAAACTCCGCAAAATATTTATTGCATTAATGAACAATGTTTTTATGATATTGATAATCAATGTAATCTTGTCACTAATCAATATTCTTTCAGGAAGAATAAACTTAAGTACAAATTAAATAAATTTCTGTTTCGAAGGGGAGGTAAATAATAAGCGTTGTACTTTAGAATTGACTGGCTCTGATATCTCTATTTTAAATGATAATTTGGTGGTATGAGTCCAAAGTTAAAATAAATAATTGTAATTTGAAATATCCCACGGGCGAGAAAGTTACAATTGATTATAAAATATATACTACAGTTCGACTTGAGAATTATTTAGTTGAGATTCCAATATTGATTGCAAAAAAATTAACGATGTATTCTTGATGTTGATTTCCTTGAAAAAATTAATTTGGGAAATATTTTCGAGTCTATCTTTCATAGTAAGTAAGAAATAGTAAAAGATGATGTTCAATATTGTCGAGTGGAAGAGTCTTTTAATATTTCAAATTTAAGAAGTCTTTTTAAGAAAGAAGACTTCTTAAAAAGACTTCTCTTATTACTACTTGACCAAAAAGTTCCCGGAATTCATTCAGAAAATTCAAAATACAGTTTTATTCATCAAAAGTGATATTGTCCCCTTCAAAGTACTCCCCATCGACTGCAACGCACTTATGCCAGCTCTTGGTTCAGCTCTCGAAACATTTCTGGAACTCTATTGTCAGTATAGCCATCAGAGCCATCTTCGATTTTTCCATTATCTCCTTTCGGCTGTTAAAACGCGTTCCCCGTAATGGTTTTTTGACTCGAACAGAAAAAAATCGCAGGGAGCCAGGTGAATTCGACGGCAGTTGGATGGTATTCGTTTCGTTCTTGGTCAAAAATTCACTCGTTGTTGCAAATTCGACTCCATTTTTAAAACTGTAAAAAATCGAAAATACGTGCAGAGGTAGATGTACTCAAGACAGCGTAACTTTTACAAATGTCAAGCTATGGTAATAAAATTTGGTGGGAATCTCAATGATAGATGTGGCAACCTAATCAAAAAAAAACAGAACTCAAATCAGCTGACTCGGAGCATCACCTGGTGATAATTCCGGGAACTTTGATCAAAGTATATTTCTAAATACATAAATCAATCACAAAAGGAACTCTTTGCAAAATTTCTTATTGAATTTCGTGATATATTTACTGAGGAAATTGTTTCTCAGACTTGTAAGGTTGAGGAATATGTAATTAATATAAAAGATTCTTTCCCCATCAAACAGGTTCCTCCTCGAATTTTTTTATTAATAATGAGGAAGGAAATGAATAAAATTATTGAGGAAGCAAGGTGTAATTGAGGAATCAATCAGTCCCTAGATGTCTCCAACCGTATTAATAAGGAAGAAAGATGAGACAATAAGATTTTTTTTGCATAGATTACCGGAATCTAAATGATGTTACTACCAAAGATTCTTATCCCTTACCCAGAATAGACGACGTCTTCAATCAACTCTCAGGTAACTCTTGGTATTCTACATTAGATTTAAAAAGCGGATACTGGCAAATTAAGATTCGGTTAGAGGATAAAGAAAAGACGGCATTCTCTATCGGAAATGGATTATGGCAATTCAGAGTAATGCCCTTCGGTTTGTGTAATGCTCCAACCACATTTGAGCGAGAAATGGAGCAAATCTTGCAAAAGTTTCTCTCAAAAAGTTGTTTAGTATATTTAAATGACGTTATTATTTTTGGCAAAAATTTTGAGAAAATGGTCGAAAATTTAAAAAAAGTTTTGAGTCGTATGCGGGAAGTAAATTTAAAAATTAATTCCAAAAAGTATATCTTCTTCGATCGAGAAGTAAAATACTTGGGGCACTTAATTTCAGCTGCAGGGATTTCCACGGATAATAATAAAATTATTGCTATTAAAGAGTGGCCAATTCCGCGAAATAAAAAACATTTGCGGAGCTTTTTGGGATTGCTTATATTATCGTAAATTTGTAAAGAGATTTTCTTTATTAACAAAACCTCTCTGCGCTCTTACAGAGAATCAAACGAGATTCGTCTGGGATGAGCAATGTGAGAGCAGTTTTAATAATTTGAAACAAGCTCTTACATCTTCACCAATTCTTTCTTTTCCAAGAGAGGAGGGGAAGTTCATTCTCGATATTGATGCATTGAATTTCGATGCAATCTTGTCGCAAAAGCAAAACGAAAAAGAAAAAGTTATTTCTTATTTTAGCCGTGTCCTTCCTGTCGGAAGAAAACTTAGAAACTTGGCGTCAGGAACAATTAGAGGATCCTGAAATTTCAATTATTCTTCAAGGAAAAGAGACTGGGATTCGGTCATGTTGGCAAGAAATTGCGTCCAAAGAAACGGCCGCAAAAGTATACTGATCCTATTGGGATTCCTTAGAGATCAAAGATGATTCTACAAAATGGAAGGCTCCCAATTTAAGAAGCACCGTGGCTTAATTGGTCGTCCCTAAGAAGCGAGTTCAGAAAATAGTAAAGAAAATTTATAATTCTTTGGAGTTAATAAAACTTTGGAGAAAATTCGTAAGAGATTTTATTGGGCTTCTTGTAAACAAGACGTGGAGGATGCAAAACGTGCAAAACGTTCTGCATTGCTCGAAGAGGTCCAATGGGAAAAGGAAAATCTCCGCTTCAAATTTACAATGTTGGAGCTTCATTTGAGAGAGTTCAAATGGACATACTTCATCCACTTTCGATAATCCTTTCAAGAAATAAGTATTTATTAGTTGTTGTTGATTGCTTCACTAAGTGGATGGAAGCCTTTCCTTTAAAAAACATCAGAGCAAAAACCATTGCAGAGATTTTCTTGAATTAGGTTATTTCGAGACACGGAGGTTTCATTGAAAGTTCACACAGATCAAGGGAGAAATTTTGAATCTAAGATTTTTCAGGAATTATCGCAATTGCTCGGAATTAAGAAGACAAGAACATCCGCTCTGCACTCCCAGTCGGATGGTCAAGTGGAACGCCAACATCAGACAATTCTATCTGGCGAAGTTCATCGATAAAAATAAAAAAAATTGGAATCATTGGATTCCAATGTATTTGTTGGCATATAGGTCTTCTGGTGTGACTCTGGCGAAATTGTATTTCGCAAGATCTTAGGCTTTCTGTAGATCTACTCCGAGGAAACTCCTCTAAGTATGAAATAGGGAATTCAATCAGAGATTATTTAAATAAAATAAAGAAAAAGTTCATGATTAAGTTAGAAAACAGATCGATATTAAGTTTTCTCGAATTAAGACTTGGTGACTAGAAAGCCAAGCAGATTCATTTTGAAATAAATTAAAAGATTTGGTTGTACAATCCTCGAAGGGTGAAAGGGAAAGCTCCAAAATTGTAAAGTAGAGAAGGTCCTTATTGTGTGGAAAGGAAGCTCAATAATGTTGTTTACTGCATTACTAACAGATATAAAAATAAAATTATACATATAGACAGGTTGGCACCTTGAGAAGGCCCATGGAATAGAATAAATAGACAAATGTCAATTCAATAAAGCAGAGCCTTGTTATAATGTCACTTAGCAATGTGAATTTATTTTGCAGCGCAAGTCGCGCTATGATAACTCCTTTTAATTACAGAAATGCCGAATATCTATTTGGATTCACTTTGGCGGTACTGCAATCTTCATGGGCTTTCGTAAAAATTTTGTGAAAATTTTTTAAGATAAAGAAAAGTTCTTTGAGAAAATAAATTATATGTTCTTTTTTCAAATGTTGACACAATTTTAGGTCGAATGTAAAACTGGAGATCCAAAAGACTGCGAAAAACTAAAACGACTGTGCCATTAGGTTACTGAGCGAAGATGACAAGTAGTTGAGCTTCGACCAACTATATCAGGAAGGAATCGTTCATAATCTATCCATTCATAGTAGTCTCCGCCGACTTGGAATGCATCCTGGAGAAGACAGAGAGGGATATCGAAATGTCCAATTAAACGTACCAGCATCATCGGATATTTAGTTTAGCATATTATGTCCGCTGTTCGTACGACATCGTTGTGTAAATATAAGTTTTATTGCGATAATGATTGTGTCGCGTGATTCGCCGAGGAACTTAAAAACTTAGCGTATAAAATAAAGACTATCTCCACTAACGTTCCCATAACAGATTTTATGCGAAATGATGTTACGTCCGGATGTTCGATTCGCAGAGACGCTCTCGCGAACGCGTTCACGTACTCTAGCAGAAACAACACGGATATGGTGGAAAGAAGGAAAAAATTTATTTAGGCAAGGACATAGAACACAATTACACGTAAACTCAAAGCACACGAACGTAAATAGAATCAGCGGATCGAGAGACACGTCCGAAAGAAGCGACGCTCACATCCGAATCTGCTGATCTTGTTAAAATAACAGAGCTCATTGCCAGACGACACGACCTTCGGTATTTTGCGAGCGGCTATCCACGGAATCATCATGGCAAGGGCGTAACACTGCCCCCCTTCTCTTAAATTGTCCCGACAATTACTTGGAATTTTACTTGGAATTTCTTCCAAGAACGTTGGCCTCTTAAAGGAATTCAGAACTTTCTCCTGACCAATTTCTTGTTCCATCCTGTACTATTGCAACAGTTTTCTGAAGCTTTTTTTTTCTTGAGGTCCCATTTTCTCCTGGAAGTTTATTCTTGATCCCCTCTTCCGGGCAGGACTCTTCTTCAGTTTCTCCCCGGAAGATAGCTACTCTCTCGTAGGACAAAACTCGAGCATGTCCCCGTCTTCGTGAAGGGAACGCTAGAATCCTCTTGCCTCTTCTCTTGAGGCCTTGTGCTCTTGGTTCTTCTCTTTTTGGAAAGGGGGATGAAACAAAAAAATGACGTACTGTAGTACCTCTGCCCCCAATCCCCTCGGCATCTGCCCTCCGTCCCGCGGAAAAATTAGGGCTCAAAAATCGCGGGCGAGGCGGTCTTCTTAAAAAAATGATGAGTTCCTCGCCGATGTCGCTTCATCCATTGAACTTCTCTTGACACTGCTTCCTCGACATTTCATCACAGTTGATGTTGCAGCACATCAGAAGTGATACACCATTACTCTTCCTCACGTTGAGTGACGAGCTCAATTTATTATTTTCTCAAAGAATTTTTTTTTATTATAAAATTTTTACGAAATTTTTAATTTTATATATATATATATATATATATATATATACATATATATACATATATATATATACCGATCGCAAAAGTACTTCTTGCACTCTTTTTTGTTGAGTTGCGAGCTCACAAGGCGGAACAGATTCTTGATCCACACATCCTCCGCGTTATTGTTCTGTGCGTAAAGCAAATTGACCTGCTTGTCTTTCTTCATATCAGTGAGCTGTAAAGGAAGAATCGTCATTTCTTTTTGCTTTTCGAAGCTGTATACGTTGTTGGAGATGATGTTGAGATTTTCAAAGTTTTTAATTTGATTTAACATCATTGGAAATTGGATGTCTTTAAGATTTAATACTATCGTATAATGTGAATATGACTCTCGATTTGTATTTACTTTGAGCTGGATGTAGAGCGGCTACCACCGATCAAGTAAAACATGCATTGTCTAAAGATTGCACGTTGATTATCGTTTTCTTCATTTTAATTTCCCTCGGTAACTCAATGTGGCATCCCGCATGCAATGGATTATTATACTTGTTTAAGTTAACAGTCAGTAACAAATTTAGGATACGCGACACCGTCCACCCGCTATCCCGCTCCTGAAATTCCTCCAGCGATGTTAAGATGGGTTTGACAATGCACGACGCGTATCATTCTTGTAAATCGAATGAATTAAAGAGTTCAGTGTTTTTCGTACTGACACTTTTATTCAGCGTTTATTATCTGACATATTACATTTAATTTCATTAAACACGGTTTACTTTAATATTGTTATGTCTCTGCATAACAATTTGCACAATTCGCTCAAGCACAATTTCTCTCGCGTCTTCAAGAAACTGGCGAGGTTCGATGTATCCAGAGTTTATTACCGCGCCGGTCAGTATAAGCTGGCTTTTGAACGGTATCTATCTCGCGCCATCTGAGTTGTATCCTGCGTGTATTCACGCACTGAATCTTTTAAACTTTCGAGTCGCGAGCTATCAACGATTGGTAATCGCGAACGTTTAATGCTGCTTTGTTCCTAGCGATTCGATGAAATCGTTGCATTGTTGTTCTCACGCAAGAAATTTTTCTCACGTATTCAACAGAATGACTTATTCCACTAGATTAGATGCTCCGTTTATTCCATATTATTGTATAATATTTTTTTTTCAGTTTTTTATTAAAAAAATTTTTGAGAAAATGTATATTTTTTATTCTGTTTTTTTGTATCTATGACAAAAAAACTTTCACAACTTGTATCACTATGTGCAAATAGGACACATGTTACACGGTATTATTTGATAAAGAAAACTTTTGCATTCCGAACAAAAATAACTTTCGAGAATCACAAATAGTCAGTATCATGTTTTCGAACGGCATGAAGATGTGAAAATTGATCGTATATTCTTACGATGCATGATGAGCAATATCTTCCATCAGTGTAATAGAACTCAGTGCAGCACATCTTTTTCACAAGACGTAAGGTGTTTACTTGAGGTGTTTATGCTCGATTTAAATCTTGATATATTTCTTCAATTGTATCATCGTTCTCCATGTCATTGCCGAAACACGAATCATCTGACAGAGTATGATCTTCATCGGACATTTCTTGGTCAGATATTTCTTCACGTTGATCATTTATTTCTTCTTCCATCACTTCATTCTCATGAAGTGCAAAATTCATTTTTCCATTAAACATACACAAACATATAATACCGATATAACGTTGAAAAAACTTTAAACACGACTGCATGAGTGTACCTTTTCGTTTTATTTTTATATACTACGTGGCATCATTTCTTTAATACACTGCGTGTTTTAACATGTTTTTTAACGTATTTGAACGATTTCGAAGGGTGATTTTATTGCAATCGCAGCGATACGCTAAAAATTCTTATTTGAAAAGAGTGTAGGGACAGATGTATTGTATAATAAAAATATTGGTATAATAAAAAAAAGATTCGATTAAAAAGGTTTGATATAATCACTTTAGTCAAATAAGATTCGATATAGTCAGAGTGCATTCTGATACGTGCCATTCCAATGAATCAGTTACTTAGTGCGGCCATCGCAAAACAAACATCTGTGAAGGTATTATATATAATTTACAATGTTTATAATTGAGAGTTGTGAGTTTCCATTTTATTCTGTGTAAAAATGGGTAAATAATATTGTTCGATGATGCATTTGATTCGTAGTAGAAAACTTGGATTACAAAACGTGCTTATACTCGGAATACTAATACATGGTAAGTAGATATACTAGGCGGGTTCTAATCTATAGGACTAGAGGGGGGCGCAGGGGGAAGGCGCGGGAAAGTCTCGGCGCTATCGGTATTTATAATGATACATGCCGCCATGTTGTGACATCATGTATCATTGGAGACCGCTATCACACACTCCACACTCGCCGCCACCGCCGCCGCCGCGGATCTCGCGTCCACCTCAAAATGCGTTACTGTCTTCTCATATCTCTCTTTTTTTCTTTTCGCACCGATTTGATATGTCACGACTTGTTTTGATGATGATATCATCAATATGATTTGATACAAATGCGACGTTGCCAAACAGTGTACATGTACCAGATTTTTCACGAACATTCAACATGGTACGGCATGTCACAACATGTTCGAGCAATAATATTACCATCATCATCAATGTAATGTGATACAAATATCACGCGACCAAGTAAATAATATAAAATGAGAAGATCAGTTTTAACTTCCGAATTGCGCGCGTTTATTTTCGTATTGTTATTCCTTCTTTTGTCTTACAATAGATAGGTATATATGACATATGATAGGTAGGATGGAGAATAAAGAAAATATATACATAATACATAATGATATGAACAAAAAAAATTTTTATTCATATATTATTATATTATATTACATCGTTTTTTTCGTATTAAAAATTAAAGCTCAATAGCTCACAATCGACGAGCTGAAGATATCGCTGTCCATTGAAGATATCGCTATTGCATATAGCGTTTTTGGATGCGATTTTGGAAAATCGCTTATACTTGACATTGACAAGTCGGGCTAATCGTTACATCGATACATTCGTCAAACACAAACATATGGCATAGTATTATTTCATTTCATCATCATGTATATGGACGAAGAATCGAGACGTATGAACATAGCAAATCGTTCAGCATGCAAACTCTAACGGTCCAACGATATAAAATTGTCTTTGTATTCGTTTCGCAGCATCTGGTAAATATTTCATCGCTTGTAGACTCTTCCATGTTTCAAGAAACAGCGACAGTTCGTGTCCATGATGATCTCCCAGGGCGAACTCCACGTAACTTGGTGAACCAGCATTGATTCCAATTTCCAAATACTTGTAGCCGTCAGATCGTAACGTCTGATCAGTAAACGCACCGCGCGATGCTCCATGCTGTGTATGTACGTAATGTTAAAAAAAAAACGTTTTTTTTGTGTATAGAACGTTGTGTATAAAACGAAACTTATACGTTACTGCAGTCCTTCTTCGTACGATGCGTTCCTGTCTTTAGCGAAGTACATTTTTCAACCGTTCGTACAAACAGGTATCGCAAGACTGATCGTACCCGCGTAAATTGCGAGTATTACATATATGATAAAACTTCTAGAATCGAAGAAAGTATTATCCCTCCCCCCTTTCTAAGAATTGTGAACGTTTTGCGATACGTTTTATCGCGGTTTTTCTACGTATTTTCTTTCGCGAATTTATCAATGTTTATATTTTATGATTTACATTTCGATGGCATTGATTATAATATTGTTAATAATGATGAGCATGATGGCGATTTTGATGCTTTTTCTCTAGGACATTCCCAATATCTCACTTTTTCCTTCGATGGCGATGGATTTGGCAACAAGAGATCCCTTTCGCTCGATCGATTTTCGATATATATACAATATTCTTTTACTCGGTCTATGTCTTAATGCTTGTAATTGAAGCTTACGATTGAATGAAAAAAGTTTTATACACTACCTATATACATTGCATATATATACATATACATATATATATATATATTATCAGGACATGTCGACGCATTTAACAATCGTTTTCGGATACATACATACTTACATATATACATACATACATACATATAAGTAATATAAGTTCATACATATACGTTCATACATATACATTCATACATATACACTCATTCCTATACATTCATATATATATATATATATATATATATATATATATATATATATATGTGTATACATACGTTCACATATATACATATACATTCATATGTTTATACATACGTTCATACATATATTATTGTACAAAAGAAAGGAAAAAAAGAAATATATAATAAATAATGTATTTTTATTTAAAAAAATTCTTTTGCAACCACTGGTTATATATTTTCAATACATTTTGTAACGTGCAATTCTTAATATGTTGTCCACATCGCATAGTATTAGCAACATCCAGATTAGTTAAAGATTCCATGTCTTCGCAAACTGCAAGGTCCAGTACATACGTTCTCGTTCATCGTCCAAAAGCAAGTTCCACAATCATGTTCATTTCTCGCGTCCCTTAACGTACATGATAGCATCATGTTCAAATACAGCTGTTGTGGTCAGGCGTTTTGTCTCGTTGTGCGAGATCATTCCGTCCTCCCACCGCAATGATGATAAGCACTCAACCAGGAAGCGCAAGATCTGCCGGATCTTGAAAAATTTCCACGGGAACTCGTAAAAATGTAATGTGTGAGAACAGTTCCCTTTCAGCATCGCCACTTCCTTCATGATAAATTTCTTGTTAATGATGATTCCTTGCAGATCCATGAATGTTGGCACGAGCATGTTGTCAAGAAGATTGCGATCAATTGCGATCGATTGCAACGTATTCTAGATTTTATACTGTGTTGGTGGCTTTGCGCACAACGTTGGTCAATCATCATACTGGGCCATGCGATTGTGTATGAGATAGGCTGTTGTACACAGGTTGTTGTTTACAGGTACGTTCTCCTTACATTCAAAGTCTAATCGCACATCCACGATGTTACTCTTGACCGATTTGTTCTATCGAAAGCAATCGATGACCACGAAATAGGCCATTACGTAAAAAAGTTGTAAAGATGAGATTTGGCTCGAGATACTTGCATCCGTAATAGCCCTTGCAGAAACGCGCGTACAAGTCGTACAGAATCGCATATTTATTTATATCAAAATCCAGGTTCAAGTCATCATATGGATAACATTCCGAATTTAGGTAGAGTTTCGCGAATTTCGAGTTTGGTTAATTTGCAGTCGTCAAATCGAATTATATCGAACATGACATTTTTTCGATCTGTTTGCATAGCGAAAATGACGTAGCGCGGCTTCTTGAGCTGAGTAGCCGCCTTGATGGCCCACGAATGCTTGGTTGTGCTCTGCAAGAGTGGAAACTCACAGATCTCACGAGTGAAAAGCCATGCTAAAAGATATCGTCCGCTCTCCAAAGCGTCGACAGTTTATTTATCTCACTCAATAACATGCGGCATTCGCTAATGTACTTTGAATAATTCGAGCATTGGCTCTGTCGCCGGATCTCCCATCAGATAATTGTTATCGTTGTATGTTCGTATTAAAATAAACTTGTGACGAGCGTTGGTCACCACGCGTTTGTAATTTTCATAAAATCCCAACAGCTTTACATACGTAAAGCGGTACACAGAAAAGTATCCGGCCGCAGTAGTCTGCGCATCCCAGCCGGCATTCCATAGAATCACACTTCTGTCGGATGTTACATAATTTTTGAGTGTGCTAGTTATGCCCACGTTTCTGTTACGAACAATTTTCACATAGTTGAGTTCATATCGAATCTCATCGAATATGAATGCGACGCAATTATTTCCCAATGCCACGTGAACACTCTGGACCACTTTGTTCTTCGTCAGTTTTCTCTCGACGTATCAGAAACTTTCATACGGCAGTGTGTACAGATCCAGTATTCTTATTTCGCTGTTCCCGAACATTGTATTGGCGAACGGCTGTATGTGTGAGTCTCAATCTTGACGATGTGATCGTCGAAGATCGGCTCTTTAGGATATCAGTCATTTCAAATGTTGCGCACCGCGAATCCCAAAGATTTTAAAAATGTAACATTTAATGCTGAGCTTGTTCTTCTTCTGTTTGATGCAGCTGAATGAGCGGGTGTTATCGAGCTGTGACATCACTGGCCTTGTAAAGAATGCATTACCTCTCTGCGTATGCTCCATTCCATTCACGAGCATCTCACGCTCACATTATCATTGTCGTACGTGTAATCTAACGATGATCTCTTCTTCTCGAAAATCGAGCAATAGTCCGTTCTGGTTGACAATGCGTATCATTAGATCCGTAATGCTCCGTGCGATGATCAGCAGGTAGATGATCTGCGCCAGCCTCTCCGATTTTTTATATCCTGAAGACACGCTCGAAAATTCGTATGTGCGCTTTTGTTCGTTGCTGTATGCTCCCGCAGTCATGTTACTCTACGCGGATAACATTTACATTCATTGATCGACACGTCCGATTCATGCCATCTTCGCGGCCGCAGTATACACTTTGATGAGAATTCCAGCAGCGAGCTAATGTTGTTGAGCTTGCCAAAGTTTATTCTGTATGCACAATAATCTCACAATAATTTCGCATCTTATCATGTTGTAGTTTGCGCGGAGCGTAATCGGGTATTCTCCACTCTTATCATTATCATCATTGGTGTCAGTTAATTGTAGTTGTTGTTACCATGCATTACGTCAACAGTTTCAAGTGCAGCACGGACGTTAAATCGCGTAAAATCGCGCATTTTAAAAATTCATTTATGTCTCGCACTTCATACGAACCCTCGAGAATTGTAATTTCCGCGTCATCTTTGCTGAAATAAAATTTATTATTCGATTTGTTCACGTTCGGTATCGTGTGATAAATCTCAAAAATCACCAGACCGAGCTCCATCATTCAAATCTATGGCGGGAAAGTAGTTTGCCGCGAGGACGGTGCTCTTTCCGCTCAGCGTAAGCATCAACGATATGACGGAAAAAGATTTTTCGATTCGATTAATACTAAGATTTCAGCATCTCGTCGAGCTTTTTAAATTCACGCACGTCTACCGTTTGTAGAAACCGCAGACACATCTGTCCGCAGAAGCTCCGATCTGATAGGACATGAGATTGTACTCTATCGTCATAGCACCATTCTCAACAGTTCGTCATAGCAACGTTCTCAAAATATCGCATCAGTTCCAGTCGATGATTACTGAAACTGTCAAAGTACATGACGCGGTTGTTCCTTTTTGCGTACTCTATCTAGTGAGTATCAGGCCCCCTTCGCATCGTCCAGATTCACGATTTCGTTTTCATTTTGATGCGCTCCGCTCGTCGGTAACATGTTACGCATGAAAAAAGTATGGTACGTGCATACGTCTCGCGAGCTCGTTCAATTATACATTGGTAGTTATGTCAGATTTTTATCGTCTTTCTGGCGTTTTTTTTTTCTTTGTAGCTACACTCTGTCCACGTTTGTACGGGATACAGTTCGCGACCCTGTTCCATCGCGCAATTATGACGTTGCAGCTCTTCGAGCTAACATCGCGCAGCTTTGCTGTCATTTATCGCTTTTGTCACACTGATCGCTCCGCCGATCAAAGACCCGAGCGCGCCCAACAGACAGAAACGGTAACGCATCTCCTCGTTTCAGTATCGAAATCCGCTTTTTCATCGCCTTTTTCCTCGTCTTCTTCTCCGATTTCATGCCCATGCCTTGGTCTTTCATCATTACCCAGACAACAGCTGCGGTGGCTCGCTCGCTCAAGCCGAATCTCTCGCGACGACGCGTCCTAGCGCTTTATCGGCGAGTATTTTGTCCTCCGCGTATCTATCGGTGACATCGTTGCTTCGAGAATACAAAATGTCGTGTTCTTGGCACGCCGCGTCCAGCGAATTATCCTCCTCACCTCTGGCTAGTCGCCTTGTAAGCTGAGTGCCCGGGCCGCAAAACTAGTAGCCCTAATAACTGTAACTTGAAAGGAAGCGCGTTTATCGCTCGATTGAACAGACTGCCGCCCGACGCTGACATTCGCTACAGCACTTTATCTTTGGTGCGAGACTGTCGATGTGCATCCACGACTGATTGTAGTGCTCGTCACAGTGACAATAAGTTCGAACCTCCAAATCTGCCTTCACGTGTTCCGGAAGCTTGTTTCATACGTGTTTGATGTAGTCGCCGTACACACGCAAGAGTATAACCTTCGGTATATTGTAGCTGCTCAGCACTGAAGTCTCGAATATCGGAAGGATGACACAGCGCGAAATATATTTTGCTACTGCGCGATTCGCGGATTCGCGCGCCTTTAAATAGACATTCGAGAGCGCATAGCTTTTAGTGTGAAATGAAATTCGTGCTGCAACCGCTAACGATACACGTCACAAACTGTGACGCGAAATCGCGAATGATGGGAGGCAGCGCAAAGAAGCGCAAGCATGGCGAAATGTTGCCGAGTAATATACGCGCGATCATTTGCGGCCTGTCGAATTGCGATAAAACCAACATTCTCATAAGCTTGCTCGAGAGTCCACACGACGTATATTTTGAGAACGTTTACGTCTACTCGAAATCGCTGCAACAGCAAATCGATATTTCGAAAATTTATTACGTCGACGAAATCGGCTACTTTATGTTCTCCAATAATAACGATGTCATTCCACCGAGCGAGGCGCGCCCAAATTCTATTTTTATCTTCGATGACATGACATGCGACAAGCGATGAAAGAATACTTATCGACGGGCCGTCACGCGAACATTGATTGCTTCTATCTCTGTCAGACGTACACGAGAATACCTAAACATCTGATACACGACAACGCGAACCTGCTGATTCTGTTCAAACAGAATTATACTAACTTGAAACATGTTTACAACGATCACATGAATACCGACATGTCGTACGATGAATTTTGTTTGTGTGGCGCGACTGTTGGCAAAAAAAATATGGATTTTTAATGATAGATAGGGACAGTACGCTTAAAAACGGAAGAAAGAGATTTAACGAGTTCATAACGTGACTAGTCGTTATCGATACTTCATCAGAGACAAACATAGCTGATGTGCGCGAACGAAAAAATCGCGAAGGAGATCGAGAATTATCTTATTATAAATTAAATCGCGTAACAACAAAACGAATCAGTCGAATGGTATCAACGAGAAAAAATATTTTGCCCTGTGTATTACGCGTCGAATTGAAAAAGAGATCCAGCGAAAAGAGAAAAATTAGCTCCGAGGGATGTCGATTCGTCGAGAAATTGCACGCTCCAGCGAGAAGAAATTTTCCGCGAAGGCGCGTCATAGTTCGAGAATACGACGATCTGTGGCAGGCTGATATCGTTGAGATGCGCCCGTACTCGAGCTTCAACAGAGGTCACCACTACATACTCACCGTCATCGATACGTTGAGTACGCGTGGGCCGTACCATTTAAGAGCAAGGGTCGAAGCGAGACGACTAATGCTATTGCTGAGATAATTCGAGCTAGATGAGGAAGATGTCCGAAAAGTTTACAAACGGATAGGGAATGAGTTTTACAATGTGCAGAAAATCTTGAAAAAATATGATGATAATCACTATTCCACATATTCGACGTTGAAAGCGTCAGCGGTTCAATCGCACGTTCAAAAACGACATGTGGAAGATATTTACACTCAACGACAATAACAAGTGGATTGACGAGCTGTCGCTTCTCGTATCAGATTACAACGCGCGAAAGCATCGTACTATCGGCATGCGACCCGCCAATGTAACTCCCGAACTCGCCGAAAGACTCTTGAACAGTGTACAGCGCGATAAAAATTGCTAGTTCGGCAAAATTTAAAGTGGGCGATTCGGTATGCGTGAGCAATTACAAGACGATTTTTGAAAAAAGTTACACGCCAATTGGACCACCGAGATGTTTACAATCGTTAAGGTACCAATCCCATAACCTATCTACTTGAGGACAGCGTACCAATCCCATAACCTATCTACTTGAGGACTATCGCGGAAAATCCGTCGCTAGAGCGTTCTACGAGCACGAGTTGCATTGCGCTACTCATCCAGACGTGTATCTCGTGGAGAAAATACTGCGCTGGAAAGGAGATAAAGTGTATGTCAAGTGCTAGCTAAGCTAGGATTTGATGGATCACATAATTCATGGATACACAAAAACAATGTCATTTGATAAAATTTTGATTCATGTATTTTTTTCTACATATAAAAAATATCAATATATAAACGTATATTTTTTATTACTTCCCATTCATCATCTTCGTTTTGGAGTACAAATTATTTGTAATACCTTATGTATGGAGAATACATACATAGATAGTAATGCAAAATAGTAATACTTATATAAAAAATACATACGTAAAGTGTAATTAAAATAATTGTAATACATAATAATAATATGCATAAATATTAAAAAAATATGGAATACATAAAATGTAAATTCTAGTAGTATATAATACTTATATAAATGTTAAAAACATACGATACATGAAAGTGTAGGGTCTTTCAATAGAGACGCTCGAAATTTGTTAGATCATAGTAGCCATGTTGTTAAAGTGACATCTATCAAATTTGTTGTGAATTGTTTAGTAGTGTATGGCAAATCATCATGAAAGATAGTGTTGAGCAACGTGTGCAAATGCATATTGGGAGTACAAATAAGTTTTCGCCGTTGTTTATCAAAAATTAAGCATTGTGAAAGAACGATACATAATGTTTTATTCAAAGTAATGGCTATCACTAGCCACTATTTTATTCTATCTTTCTGGTAGCATGTGGATACCGCGTCGGAAGAACGCTTCATCTTTTGAGATCCAATCATATCTTATCCAATCATCGATACAATTTTTGGTATCTTCATATGATGTGAAGTGCTGCTCAGACAGGCCATGCGTCACCGATCGGAACAAGTGGTAGTCGGAAGGAGCAATGTCTGGAGAATATAGCGAGTAGAACTTCCCATTTGAGTGTTTCTAAATAGGTTTTGACCGGCGCCATTATCAGGCAGGAGAATAATTTTGTCATGCCTGGAATAGTAGTGGGCGCGTTTTTCCTTGAGTGCTCGGCTCAATCTCATCAAATGTGTTCGGTAGAGAGCTCTAGTAATGGTCTCGTTCGGTTTGAGCAACTCATAATACACGACACCAAGCTGATCCCACCAAACACACAACATTTTTTTCCATGAATATTCGGCTTGGCTATTGATGTTGAAGCATGGCCAGGTGGTCCCCATGATTTCCTCTTCTTTGGATTATCGTAGTGGATTCATTTTTCATCACCAGTGACTATATGATGCAAAAAACCCTTTCGTTTATGCTTGGCAAGCAGCATTTCACATCTGAAAAATCGGCGTTTAACGTTTCTCGGCTTCAGTTCATATGGAACCCAATTCCCTTGCTTTTGAATCATTCCCAATGATTTCAAACGATATGAAATTGTTTGTTGAGACACTTCTAATGTAAGTGCAAGTTCTTTTTGCGTTTGGCACGAATCTTCATCCAATAATGCTTCCAATTCCGTGTCTTCGTACACTTTCGGCCTTCCGCTACGTTGTTTGTCTTTGACGTCAAATTCACCGTTCTTAAATCACTCACGACAACTTCTCTCACTTAAGGCAGCATCATCATATGCTTCTACAAGCAATCTATGAGCCACAGTTGCAGATTTTTTTAAATTAAAGAAGTAAATCAAAAGTTCTCGCAAATAACGCTTATTCGGCTCAAAATTCGATATTTTCGTACAAAAAAAAAATATATGATGCTGATATAAAATCGTTAATATTTCAAAGTTATGATGTTGCCCGATGTCCAATCTTATGATATGTCGTTTTACATCAAACAATTTTAATTATAGTTTATTAGTGGCGCCGTCTTTTGCAAACGGAAACTTATTTGTACTCCCAATAAAATTTTATTATCAAAATCAGTGCTCCGTTCGAGAAACGTTCCGCGCATTACGTGATTTTTATCCTCGCCACAACCGTCCTGCCGAGTCGACTATTCGACATTTGGTGGCCAAATTCAAGTCAACCGGTTCGATAAATAATCAGCCAACACCAGTACGTCGCCGAAACGCAAGGTCTGCTGAAAATATCACTGCTGTGCATAAGAGTGTATGGGAAAACCCGAGGCGGTCAATTTCTCGTCGTTCACAAGAACTTGACCTTTCTGCGACTTCAACTTGGCGAATTTTGCGTCGGGACTTGGGTCTGCACCCCTATAAAATTTAACTGACCCAGGAACTTAAGGTAAACGACAATAGACAATGCCGTGTGTTCGCTGATTGGGTTCTGGAGCAATTGGAAGTTAATCCAAATTTTCCAAACAAATCATCTTTAGCGATGAGGCCCATTTTTGGATGAATGGATATATGAACACGCAATATTATCGAATTTAGACGATACCAATCCACGCGAGATACACCAGCTCCAAATGCATCCCGAGAAAGTCACTGTTTGGTGCGGATTTTGGTCTAGCGGAATCATCGGTCCATATTTCTTCCAAAACGAAGCGGGCGTTGCCATAACTGTCAACGGCAAGCGCTACAGATCGATGATAAGCATCTTCTTGTGTTTCTAAAATGGATGATACCGATAACATGTGGTTTCAACAAGATGGCGCTACGTGCCACACACCGCATGCCACGATGGACATTCTGCACGAGCGATTTGAGGGCATGGTTATCTCGCGAGGCGGCGACGTGAACTGGCCACCGAGATCGTGCGATTTAATGCCTTTAGACTTCTTCCTTTGGGACTTTAATCGTAGGTTCTTTATTCTATACGAATAAACCGCAAACAATTGATGCTCTCAAAGTCAATATAACAAACGCCATCCAGCAAATTCAGCCAGATTTATGCGAGAAAATTTATGCGTCGAAAATTGGACCGCCCGAACGTGTCACCAAGCGAAGCCGCGGCGGACATTTGAGCGACGTTATATTCCATACTTAATGCCACAAAATATTCTTTCAAATAAAAAAAAAATTGAGTGGATATCTCACACACAATTTGTTTTATTTACATTTAAAAATCAAATGTCCTTATTGAAAGAGAAAAACCCTTTACAATATCATATATAATTGTAATACATAATAAATGCTATTATATAAAAATATACTAATAATACTTGTATAAATATAAAAAAAAGTATTAAATAAATTACAATAAGTAATACATAATATATATATTACAGTAACATATATTACAAAAACATATACTATCCACCATTGCCCTCACGGTAACATCTCCGTTGAGCCCAGTACGACATATCGTTTGTCGTCGTATGGATTCAGAACGATTTTCGATTCGGATATTGTGTACAGTTCGTGTAATTTAGATCGTATACACGATTGACGGCGAATCATTTTGATCTTTTTGTTCAAAGACTACGTGTAATCATCGAACGTTATCGTTCGCACTACATAATTCTTGTCTTTCATCTTTTTAGTGTCCTTCTTGCCGTTCACTCTCATCGCGTACATTTTCGCTCTGAGTCCAACGAATTCGATCATTGCACCGTAATTTTCATCCTTCATCAGGCCAGGTACTTTTTTGTTCGCGAGAGGCATACCGTACACGTTGTCCGCCGGATAATCGCTCGTGTCGAATCTAGCGATATCGCATTTCACAGTAAACATCGTCACATTCTATATGATAAATGAGACTGTCGATGTATATGATCTTGCATTTGTCGCGATACATCAGTGTTTTGTACTCGTGATGAAATTTATACAAGCAGACTTCTGATATGTCGAATATTCGTCATATGTAAATCGGTTTGACTTCACTTCGAGTTTGCACATTTCGAAGGCGATCAAATTTTCCGCAAAGACGCTGCTGTGAAAATTCGGTTTCGCGATCATTGCCTTCGCGCCTTACCGTCCGTCCCATTTTGTTATTAATTTTACATATTAATTCAACGTGATTGCGCACATTTTCCATGATCTTACCAAATAATACAGCGTTGTTCATTAGTTTATACAAATTTTTTTCGAAATTTTTTCGAAATTTTTTTTGCGCGTGTTCTAAATTGTGTATTGAGTTCAATATAATCGCGGAACCATGGAGATTGAGCGAATTGTAGCATCTGGTGGATCTTTGTTATGTGAAGACCGTGACGAGTACATTGCTGCAGGTGGCGGTAGGATGACGTAACGCTTATCGTACAACGTCGCTAGAAATTTAACTTCGCGCTTGTCGAGCGGTTATCGTGTGATTTATCATGGACAGAAAGGTAAGTCAGTGTGTTAGTAGTGTATAGATGCTGCGCATATTCGAAGTCGACCTCGAGAATATAATCGATAGATGAATCGCGATAGATAATCGGAGCGATCGCGCTCATGTCAAAGTTCGCAGCGTCTTTGACTCATCAAAATTCGGCATATGGTAAAGGTTGATACATCGTATAGATTATTCACATCGTAGTACATCAACTACAGTTTCGGTAGGTCGAACGAATATACTTGTTATTAGCCTCCTCGCATCTATCGGAACATTGACTGAGATCGCCATACCGCGCTCGATAAACGTGATCAATGTCGATGAGCTCGAATTTTACACGTGTATATTTCAGTATGGCGTCCTACATGAATCTGGCATTGTATAATAATGTGCGGGATCGAGAGTAACTCGCGACGCAATTATTGCGGAAATTTTCGAAAATAATCGGCTAATAATAACAAGACATCAGTTTTCAAGTACAAATCACTACTCGCTGAGCGTTCGGATGGAAAATCGCTGCCATACATTCACGGTGTGGGCCTAATCGCTCTTGGATACGATATCTCCTGTCAATGAACTAAAAAATAATTCGCGCAGTGATAAGCGCGTATCCGGTTAGCAGTCGAGTTTGAAGTTTCTTCAATGTTATATCAGTGTTACATGTTTGTGTATGTTTAATGGACAATGAATTTTGTACTTCATGAGAATGAAGTGATCGAAGAAGAACTAAATCAACATGAAGAAATGTCTGATCAGGAAATGTCCAATGAAGATCATGCTCTGTCAGATGATTCGTGTTTCGACAGTGACATGGAAAACGATGATGGTACAATTGAAGTAATATATCGAGATTTAATTAAGCTCAAGTAAATACCTTACGTCCTGAAGAAGATGTGCTGCACTGAGTTCTACTACACTGATGATCATGGAAAATATTGCTCATCATGCATCGTAAAAATATACGATCAATTTTTACTTCGAAAACATGATATATGACATAGATGTATAAGCTTAAATCCACTGTTTGCTCATAGGTGGCATTAGTGAGCGTACAAAGCTACCCTGGGCACACAACACATTTTTTTTTATGTGTTTGACATCTGTCAACACATATTTAACCAGTGCATATCAGCAATTTCATACAACAACATACATTTTTTCTTTCGTAATCATGTCTAATTTTTTAAATGACACCCTCTTGATCCCACCAAATGCACAGCATCGTCTTCCGTCCAAAGCGATGGTCTTGAGGAAGATGTTGATGATTGGGGATCAACCCAAGATTTCTTGCGTTTAGGATTCTGAAAATAGATCTACTTTTCATCGCCTGTCACAATCCGATGCAGGAACGATTTTCTTTTTTGTCTGGCAAGCAGAATTTGGCATGTGTTTTGGCGTCGCTCCATCTGCCTATCGTTCAGTTCAGTGCGGCACCCATTTTCCGATTTTTTGAACCTTCCCCATGGCATGTAGCCACATGGAAATGGCTGCTTGAGAAACACCCAATTGTTCAGCAAGCATTTTTTGCGATTGGGTATCGTCCTCGTCCAAAAGAGCTTGCAATTGACAATCCTCAATCTTCTTGGGCCGATTTTCACGCTTCTTATCATTCAGGTCAAAATTGTCGTCATTGAACCGGCGATACCAATCTCTGCACGTTGTTTCCGATAAAGCATTGTCGCCATAGGCCTCCACAAGCATCGATGCGATTCGGTAGCCGATTTCTTCAAATTGAAACAGAAAAGCAAAGCTTCCCTACATGTTTTTTTTTTTAGCAGAAACTAGACATGATTACGAAAGAAAAAATGTTGTATGAAATTGCTGATGATGTGCACTGGTTAATGTTGACACATAAAAAAAAGTGTGTTGTGTACCCAGGATAGTTTTGTACGCTCATTAATGTCACCTATGAGCAAACAGCGGATTTAAGCTTATACACCTGGTACATTTTCTCAAAAACTTTTTTACTGAAAAGACTGTGAAAAAAGAATATTAATGCAAACGGAGCATAATCTGGGACAAACCGTTCAGTTGAATACGCGAAAAGAATTTCGTGAGAACAACGATTTCATCGAATCACTGGAGAAACAAAGCAGCATTAAACGTCCGCGATTATTGATTGGTGTTAGACAAATTGATCGCTCGTAGCGCACGACTCGAAAGTTTAAAAGATTTCGTGCGTGGACGTTTCATGCAAGTGGATATCGAATACAGCGTGGGACTCAGATGGCGCGAGATAGATTCTGCGTTCGAAAGCTATACCGACCGGCGCGGTAATAAACTCTGGACACATAGAACCTCGCCAACTTCTTGAAGACGTGAGAGAAATTGTGCTTGAGCATGTGCAAATTGTTATGCAGAGACATAACAATATCAAAGTAAACACCGTGTTTAATGGTGAATTTATATCAGGTGATAAACGCGCGAATAAAAGTGTCAGTACGAAAAACTATGAACTCTTTAATTCGTTCGATTTACGAATGATACGTGTCGCGCATTGTCGAGCCCATCTTAGCATCGCTCGAGGAATTTCAGGAGCGCGATAGCGTGATCTCGTCGCACATCCTAAATTGACTGTTAACATAAACAAGTACAATCCATTGCATGCGGGATGTCACATTGAGTTACCGAGGAAAATGAAAAAAGCGGTAAGCAATGTGCAATCTTGAGACAATGCGTTTTGCCTAGTAGCCGTTCTACACTTAGCTCAAAGTAATACAAATCAAAAGTTATTATGTCCACATAAATGACGGTATTAAATTTTAAAAACATCCAATTTCCAATGACGTTGAGACAAATTAAAAAATTTGAAAATCTTAACAACATCTCTATCAACGTATATAGCTTGGAGAAGAAAAAGAAATGATGATTCTTCCTTTACGGCTTACTGATATGAAGAGAGACAAGCCAATTTAGCCTTTACATGCAAAATCGACAAAACAATAACCGCGGAACATTTTGTGTGGATCAAGAACCTGTTCCTTGTAAGGTCGCAACTCAGTAAAAAAGATCGCAAGAAGTACTTTTGCGATCGGTATGTATATATATATATATATAATTAAAAATTACGTAAAAATTTTTTATAATAAAAAAAGGTTCTTTGAGAAAATAATAAATTATACTTTCTTTTTTCAGATATTTACACTATTTTAGCTCGAATGTAAAACTGGAGATCCACACAATAGACTGCGAAAACTGAACAACTGTGCCATCAGGTTACCAAGCGAAGACGACAAGTTGAGCTTCAACAACTACATCAGGAAGGAATGTTCATAATCTACGCCAATTTGGATGCATTCTGGAGAAGACGGAGAAGAATATCGAAACGTCCAACTACATGTACTAACATCGGATATTTAGTGTAGCATATTATGTCCGCTGTTTGTATAACGATTCGTTATGTATATATAAGTTTCGCGATAAGAATTGCGTCACGTGGTTCGCCGAGAAACTTAAAAACTTAGAGTATAAAATAAAAACTATCTTGTCCACTAACGTTCGATTTTATATGAGATGATATAAATTTTAACAACGCTACGCACTGCCACGTGTGTGAAAAACGTTTGCATCAAGTGACACGCGATCATTGCCACTTGACCAGGCGAGGTCAATACAAAGGTCTCGCACATTCAAATTGCAACTTGAATTACTGAGATTTATATTGCATTCCCATAGTTTTCCATAATTTATCGGGATTCGACGCACATTTTGTTATCAAGGATATAGCTATCGCGTATAAAGTATGAGTAGATATACTTCCTATAATAAAAGAAAAATTATCCTATAATAAAAGAAAAATTATATATATTAATTATTTCCTTTACAAAACATATCGCCGAATTTATTGCAAATAATAAGAAAGAATGTAAATTTATGTTTTATTAATTCTTATAAATTTCTCAATACCAGTTTAGAAAAATTGGCGTCGTATCTCGATAAAGATAAATTGAAAATTATACACGGTCAGAATTTTTCAACCTTAGCGCGGATTTCGATTTTCTCACACGCAAAAGTATATTTCCGTACGAGTACATTGACTGTATCGATAAGTTAGAAGAAACGGAGTTATCATCGCGTGAATTATTTTATAGCTTGCTGACAAATGATACCGTAACCGAGAGCAATTACGTATACGCCGTCAACGTGTGGCAGCGGTTCTCCATTCAAACACTCGATGAATAGCGATCTGTATTTAAAGATAGACGTTTTGTTGTTAACAGACGTTTTTGAAAATTTCCGTAATAGCATCACGAATTACAGACTTGATCTCGCTATTATTATACATTACCGGATTTACGGGATGCGATGTTAAAACATACACGTATAAAATTCGAACTTCCTACAGTCATGGTCATGTTCATCAAACGCGATGGTCTGAGTCCAATGTTCAACAGATACGCACGGGCTAATAATAAGTACATGCAGTCGTACGATCCATCGAAGCCATCGACGTATCTTATATACTTTGACGTTAACAACCTATATGGTTGGACAATGTGTCAACCGTTACTAATTTTCGATGGGTCGATGATGTAGAAAATTTTGATGTTACAACCATCGCAACAGCTTCATCTACATGTTACATTCTTGAAGTAGACTTAGAGTATCCGCAATCTTCACGACGCTCACACAGACCTACCATTCTGTCCAACGCGCGAGAAACCACAAGCGAGAAAAGCTCCTCGCTACATTGTATGATAAGAAGCGTTATGTAATTCATTATCATAATCTACAATAATGTATTCGTCACGCTCTCAAAATCGCAAAAATTTACCGTGAAAATTCGCACAATCTCCATTCGCTTCGCGAATACATCGAATTCAATACGAATTTTAGAACTCTTGCCAACAACGAGTTTCAGAAAAATTTGTATAAATTAATGAATAATGCCGTATTTGGTAAAACCATGGTGAATGTGCGCAACCATGTCGATGTGCGACTTGTAATACATTGGGACGGGAGATATGGTGTGGAGGCAATGATCGCGAAACCAAACTTTCATAATAGAAGCGTTTTTTCCGAGAATCTAGTCGCGATAGAAATGTGTAAATTCGAAATGAAATTCGACGAACTGTATATCCTCAATATATCCAAGACACGTTTATACGAATTTCACCACGAGTACACTGCGGTTTCGCGAAAATTGTAAAGTTATGTACATTGATATTATTGTACTATATCGAATGGGACAACATCTATGATATTATGTGATATCAACCGAGTACTAGTGATTGCGATCGACAATACATATTGTATTCTGCTAGCTAATAAAAAAGTTCCAGGCTTAATGAAAAGTGAAAACAACGGCATAATCATGATCGAATTCGTCGAGTTTAGGACAAAAATGTACGCTTTATGCGTCGATAAGAAGAAGGACACGAAGAAGGCAAAAGGAATCAAAAGTAATGTTAGAGATCGATAACATTTGATTATTAGATCAATGTCTAAATAACGAAATCGAAATGAAGCGCAATGCATAAGATCGAAATTACACGAAATATACACGATACCGGAAACGAAAATTACTCTCCGTACGATGACAAGTAATACATTGTGCCAGAATCTACAGACACGCTGCCATGGAGACATTATAAAATATTACTATATAATAAAAGAAAAGAGAAATAAGTAAAATGAATCTAATTTTTTATACACTCATTGTAATAAAAAAAAACTTATTTCTTTGTATGTATTTTTTTTTTAATCTCAATTACAATGTTTGCATATTGTAATAAATATATGATATATAATTCGTAGAAATACATTTATTTATAACACATTGTTCTTATGTATCTATGAAATGTGAATTATTAAATCCCAGCCATTTCACGTAAAACGTCATTCCCTTTTTTACATAACACTTTTTCAATTAGATATACATCGGGATTAGCGATGCTATGTAACTCGTACTCCTCCAGCGACTGGTTTTCCACGATAATCTTCTAGAAGATACGTCATGGGATTAGTTTTCTGTACTTTAACGATTCACTTCCGTGGTCCAATTTAGCGTGTAACCTTTCTCAAAGATTTTCTCAAAGAAGTTTTGAATTTGCTCACACGTACCGAGTCATCCACTTTGAATCGCGGAAGTGTGTGTGGTCTTTATGCTACTTTATGTACACATGTAAAAGTTTATTGGCGATTGTGAAAGTCACATCGATAGATCGTATACCGATAGTTCGATGTTTTCGTGCATTATACTCTGACACGAGACGCGGCAACAAAACGATCCATTTGTAATTCCCATTGTGTGTAAATTGTTCCCATATATCATTTTTCAATGTACGATTGAATCGTTCGATGCCTTCTTTACGGAATACGTTGAATAATGATTTATATTGTGTTTTTTCAGGAATTTTTGCACGTTTGCGTTGTAAAATTCTTTTCCCATCGGGAATTTGCAAATTTTTCAGGCATCTTCTATCTCGAATTATTTTGCTTTGCAAAATTACTTTGCTATTGCAGTAGCCATTTCGTTACCATTCTTTTGAGTGGTATGGTTCATGAATACTTACTCAATACATCGATAACGGTAAAAATATAGTGATAACTTTTGTTGAATCGTGTATAAGGACATATTTCGACCACAGCTTGCCACAGGTCATCGTATCCGTAAACTATAACATGTTTGCGTGGAAAATTTTTTCTCGCTGGAGCATGCAATTCTTCTATCTGTCGCCACTTTTTAAGACTTTTCTTCTTAGACATTTTTTTTGTCTTGGTATACAATGCAAAAAAATGTTACAAAGATCTTATGCAAACGTTATTGATCAATGTTTCGACGTTGACTAACATTACTGCGTATTCCGTTCCAATTTATAATAAAGCCAGCTTCATGAAATTTCTCGATAATGGATAAGATTTCGTTATCATTATGATCTGCCTGACGCTTCAAGCAATCGAAGACAATCCACAAGTTAGTTAGGATCGTCTCAATGAACATAATTGATTTTATTTTCATTTAGGATGGCACGCGGTATTACTTTTTCGACTTTTTTACCTAACTTTTTTAATTTCCTGGCGCGTGGTATGCCCGTTCCATTTTGTATTTTGATTCCAAGGGTGCTACTATATTCTTATATTTGTACCCTTTGCTACCCGCTATTGGATTATGACTGTGCCTATGAGTATTCGTTATTAACAATACATTTTATTTGCTAGTTTATCATTCTCTGTGTAAATATCTCTGTGTAAATATGTTTATCATTCTCTGTGTAAAGTGTCGTCAGAAATTCTTTTGGAAATTAATTCATACAACCCAGGTGTATCTTTGCATTTTACTCCATTTACAATCACTAAATCACTCGTATCTAAATCGAACTGTTTATCACCGAGCATCGTGCCGTTCTCATTGAGATATACGTCATAAACGTGATCGATCTCCTTTTCTCTGTCGCCATCGAGAAGCATGTTTATGTATTTTTGCCCCAGTTCATGTAACTCTTCACGAACTTGTCGCGTTTGCAAAAACTGTTTAACTGTTTAATGTTTCAAGCGATTCATTGGACGTTTCATACACATCTTCGGCTAAGGGAGAATGTAAATGTTCGTACGATAATTTGCGTCGACGTAGAATTAAATGAATCTGACATGACAATCGGTCCTTTTGTTCGTTGCTTTTTAGACGACGATGTTAATTGAAGCCATACTTTGTCCATCCAGAAACTATCATCATCATCATCATCATCATCATCATCATCATCATCATCATCATCATCATCATCATCATCATCGTCATTATCATCTTCGTTATCTTCGTTATTTATAGGTTTTCGTTTCTTAATAATTTTATCTTTTGCAATATTTACTTCTTTCTTAATCGGCTGAGATTCCTTGTCAACGGTATTTTCGACAATCTGTTTCGATGAAAATGTCTCTCCAGCGCTATATCTTCATTTATTTTACTGATTTTCAAAGCGCGATATTTTTTTACGAATTGAATCACTGGTTTTCGCAATCTGCTTCGCTATTCTTTCATAATTTTTCAGCTCCTTGCTGCTATCCACATCGTATTCGAAAGAGAATGTTGAGTAGTTGACGTATCGATAACGACTAACCACGTTATGGTATCGCAAGTTCATTAAATTCTTTTCTGTACCGTCCATTTGTGAGCGCACTATCTTTGTCACTACAAATTCATACTTTTGCTGCATCCCAACAGCTACACAGTTCGCAGAAATGCTCGTAAGACATATCGTGTTTGACTTTGTATACATGATCATTATATACACGTTTCAGATTGGTACCATTCTGTTTGAACAGGATCAACAGATTTACATTATCACGTATAAGATGCTTCGGTATCTTTGCATACGTCAGACAGAGATAGCAACAGTCGACATCAGCGTGTCGACCCATCGCAACTTTTTGATCGCATCTTGCTTATCGCATGCTACATCAAAGATAAAAATGGAATTTGGAAACGTCTCGTTCGGTGAAACGACATTGCTATTATTGAAGAATGTAAAATAATCAATTTCTTCAATCAGAGCTAATAAATTCTCCGATAAAATATCGATATTTTGATTGTTACAACGATTTCGAGTACACTCGAAGCATATGCTATGTGGACTTTCTAGCTTATCAGCACATGTAAACTTATCAGTACATTTATTTTACCGCTGTTTGATGGACCACAGATAATAACACGTATAGAAATCGGTAACATGTTTCCATGCTTGCGCATTTCTTTTTCAGTCTGTATTTTGTTGTTGATTATTTGCGATTGTAGCACGAATCTCTTCACCCTCTCCACAGTACTGATATAAACTGAAAAAATTGCACCGAGAACGGATCTATTTATAGAAGCGCGTAGAGCGAAACTGTTCAGTATTAAAAATGTTTTTTATTGTGTCGGACAATTGTGATGTACATAGTTTAACCGCCAAAGAGAATATACCATACCGAAAATTATTTTATTACAAAAGTTTAAAAATTACATACAACTGTGGAACAAATTACCTGAGCATATAAAAACTGAAGTTCAGCAACATCGTCGGTGCTTGAATTTTAATTTACCTTGTTATCGATGGTCCATTTAAAAAATTGCTGCAAATGTCATCTACAACAAAAGGCTGCGGTTTTTTAAATCACGCGATAAACGCACTTCCATTCGAATTACGTATCTCCGAATATCATTTTTGCGGTTCAGGAACGCATTTAGAAAAGCGATTGATTTAGAGGCGATCGAGGCATTAATCCGTTGAATTCGGTGTGTCGCGAACACGACAGAGCTTTTTCATGGAACAAAAATCTCGCGAAACGAAACACGTAGCTGAAATACTCGCAGAGAAAGCACGAAAACGTATTACTGCGACAGATTTAACTCTTGGAGAAAGAGCTGCTGCCTTGCTGTTTGGGTGGCTATGAAAGCCAAGAAAATCGATATGAATTTGAAAATAAATAAGAAATCAACGAAAAAGTAATACTTCCGGTAGCGAAACGCGGCGATTTCTTACCTATTCTACTGCTGCTGGGAATCGTCAGCTCGCTGGTTGGTGGCGCGGCAGGTGTTGCAAAAGCAATAAATGACAATAAATCCACACAGCGTCAAGGAAGAACTGAAACGTCATAATCGTTACATGGAAGGTCATGGAGTTTACTTCACTCCTATAAACGTGGACGAGGGATCTCAACAGAGAAAATTAAGAAAAATAAAAAAAAAGTTAAAAATATGATAAAAATGCCTAAGGATACAACTACCAAAGAAGAATGTTGCAGAATTGCAACAACTGGCAAAACTTATGCGCATTCCATATTTTAGAGATATTTTTATGTGTACTACCTTACGGGGGGGGGGAGGAGGGAGTATACCGAAACGAAAGCAGTATCATAAATTTAGGTGATGCCGAGAGACCAGGTACTCATTGGGCATACGCGAAGCAGGAAGATCGTGCTGATCCTTTCACTTCGAGTTCGTCAATTGTGTTTTTTATGTTTGAACTGAAAAATTGTGTGGAGCACGTATACTTTGAACTGTGTCAATACAACTATGTTAATAAATAAATGGTATGAGTGAAGAAATTAAATAATGTTTTACGCCAAAAGTTGTATTATCAGTAAATTCAGTGTTGTAAGTACTTTTCACAAAATTATGAAGATTTCTATTATAGAATATGAATTGTTCGCTTTAAATAATATTAAAAGCTAACTTTGTGAATGAACATTGTTTTTCAAGGGGACAAGTATGAACACATAATTATAATATAACATTTTATAATATTAGGTGTACAACTTTGCTTCCGCCGTTTTCCTATAGATGGCTTTAGCGGTAAGTGGTGGTCGAAATAAATAGATCATAGACGTCATACAACTTGGGCATCTGTCAACATAACCCCATAGAAACATTAGTCGATTTGTGTCTGCATCATAAAGTTATTCTCGATTGAAAA
>Ga0157364_1000175_pt1 | contig 33489 bp, 17 predicted proteins | sample AttsexASBM2_FD_111476 | JGI IMG/M metagenome (GOLD analysis project Ga0157364, IMG submission 111476) | Fungus gardens microbial communities from leaf cutter ant in Ribeirão Preto, State of São Paulo, Brazil - Atta sexdens ASBM2 | ecosystem: Host-associated > Fungi > Mycelium > Unclassified ...
CACACACACAAAATATATAAGTATAATATGCACAACTATGCACCGCTTTCCTAGCTTCGACTTTCAGTATCCAAGTAGAATATGAGGAATCTGCTTCCTCTGTATGTGGATTACGTCATTAAATTCCTCGACTGTAGCTATAATATAATCTGATGTTAATATTGTAATCCATATGTCGACATAGAGTTTTCTTACGATTAAAATTTATGGATTCAGAACTTGTTCGCTAAACATCCAAAAGTGTTAACTTAAATTAGGTAAATTTTCGTACAAAACTAAAATCTCCAAATTTAACTTCAACAATGTATTTTTTAATTATAATACTCAGCAAGATAAAAAGTAATAAGCTTAAATCTTAATTTGATTTTCTTTCTTTCATAAATTATATATTTAAGAAACTTTGCTATATATTGTATATATTGTACTATATAAGTTTTATAATTTTACATGCTTCTCTCTCTCTCTCCCTCTCTCTCTCTCTCTCTCTCTCTCTCTCTCTCTCTCTCTCTCTCTAGTCTCTAGTTAGAGTAATTTATGATATAGTTAGATTTAATACGCTGAATCGTTTTAATTATCATTATATCAAAGAGAGTACAAAGATATATCTATCTTTCCGGCAGTTGAACAAAACGGATTGTTTTACGTTTCACTTACTTGCGCGGTTTCCTACCAAGTGGCAACATATTGGCACCTACGCTTGCTGAATAGATTGTCCGATCGATCACAAAGTTCGCACTCGATCGACCGGCGAGATATTTGTTCGGATGACAAAATACATTGCACCACGGATGCTTGACGTCCACGGCCGATCGATCATCGAATGGCATGTGATCGATTCGCCCAACGTCCGCTGAAACGAGGTTCATCGCTTCGGATGCGTCATTCGATTACACGTGAATTTGTACATGGCATATTGTAGAAAAAATATTTCGCGATCATATTGACGCGAGATATATTTAATTTCTAAATCAAATACGAAACTTTTTTATTAACACAAACCATATTTTGTGAAAAAAATAACACGATATGGTTTATATTCCATTGATTACATATTATTTAGTTATTTTTTTGTCACATCAACAAAGGCAAGAAATAAAGTTTATAAGCAAAAATATAAAATATAAATCGGGAATGCATGCAATGTACAATATTTTTGATCGCAAATCACATGAAGCATACTATCCATTGTATCATACATAATTTTATTATTATATTGGAATTTTCATTTTACAGTTGTCGGAAAATAGTATTGTCGTTGTACATCGTGAGAGCGTATTTGTTTTATTACCGATTTGTCGACGCTTGACGCTTTCCATAGCGCGACTTGATACACAGGGACAACAGGCAATATCTTTACTTGAGAGTACATTGTAGAAAGACAATAGATACTCGTAGTATGACAACCCTGTATGACAATCTTGACTTCCATGATAGCGCGTGTAGCGTGCATCCATCCCGCATTTGAGGGTTCCACGGCCACCGATGGATACCGACCATGCGAAATCCCACCCTAATGAAAACCCCCATGCTCACCCTGTCCGCTCCATATATGTCGATCCAGCTGACTGGATTGCGGCGCGGCACAGTCATGACATTGCTCCCCAATTGCATAGGAATTGTCGGATATAATTTCGGAAACCCTACTACGATCGTTTGATTTGATCCTCGATTCGACCGCCTGTCGTACGTTATATATCAAAAGCGATTTGTTCGCGTCCTCACGTATCAATGCATTTTGCAATGTAATAATAAAAATTATTAACTTCAATATCATAAACGCGGTTATTCATCCGATTAGATTAAACTCCATTAAACGCGCACTGCTAAGCTAATAATATCCTACACGCATCATGCTACACTATTCTACTTTTATTAATCAAATATGCCGTGCTTTGCCGTTAACGCTAAGATCTTTGCATTCTTTTTTCGTCGTTTGCGCCTCGTCCTCGATGTAATTGGTTGTCAGAAGGTTGTCTACGTAGGAAGGGTCAGACTAGGTGCCTCGAAGCAAATTACGAGGGGCTGATTCTGTCCATTGCAATTCGCCTCCAATATATTATCTTATCCTCGTGGCTTACCCGCCGGCCCACATCGACTTTCTTAAAATTACTTTCATCAGCACTTTGTTTCACCAATTATCGAGACTTTCATCTTTTTTGTGATCGACTATACGTATTGCTGTTCTCACAAAAATGAAAGAAGCACTGATTCGATGTGAAAAACATTTCACATTTGGATCATGAAATTGTTTATATGTACAGAAACAGTTCTTTATTCGCACATAATATTATTAATAATATTATGCGTACGAAAAATTGCGTACGAAAAAATCATTACAATTATAAGAGATAAATCGATCTATCGCAATCTCTATTTATTAAACATATCAATTTATCTTTTTCTGTTAATTTTTGTAATTATAAATCATTTCTACATAATGAATCGTTAATAATTCTTTTAATGTCAAATAAACTTATGTTAATAAATAGACCAGTTTTGAGATTCTGATAAAACAAACAAGGATACGGATCTGTCACAAGTAAGGACAAAACATAATGTAAACGTAATCCGGAAACATCAGATAGTATATTATTAGTAGCGCGTTACCCAGCCGATCTATTTCCGTCTAGCGACCACGAAATAACGAAAGTTACATCATTAAGTCTATACTTAGCTACCGTAAACGAGAATTAGGATTAACGTGACATCGGCATATATAGGATCGGCACGAGGAGACCCTTGTTTTAAGTGCCGTGCAATGTCCGACAATGTACAATCGAGACCAAGTCCTCGCAATTAGCAGTGCCACGTCGAGTTGCACCATTGAGTTTCCTAGGAACGAGCATGATGATAATTATAATTAGTATGGCGGCGAGCCCTAGCACCGTTGCGGCGTCGAGACGCGCGAGACATTGACTTCCGAGATCAACTCGGAAGCAGAATTTTCGCTTCAATGGAACGTAGGTACACCAAACGTCGTTAAACCGCGCATTCTATTCACTGGTCCTCGTCCCTACCTGTGTCCACTAAAGGCGTACGTTCTTCATACTAAATCGTTGATGCAAAGTGTCAATGCAATAAGCACACACACACACACGCGCGCGCGCGCGCGCGGACACACTCTCTTCCGTTCAGTCTTATATTAGGTGTAGTAAAAAGAAATCCATTATTTTTCCATTCAATTTCATGCAAAAATAATGGATTTCTTTTTATTACACCTAATATAATTAATAAAGTTGCTTTCTCATATTGTATATTTTATATATTCGTGTACATACTTACGCATCAGATAAAATCGATTCATATGAAGATGCGAAAGATATCAATTGAACATTGGTATCGTAACTTTTATTTTCTTGGCTCACGATAAGATGAAGTATAATAGAAAGAGACAATAATAAATTGGGGAAGGGAGGTAAGAGGTGAACACCAAGCGCATGGATTTCAGCTTTTAGGACGCGACTTTTCCGACTTATTGGCACTGCCTGAATAAATTTAATTCCGACATTTTCCTCTCCTCTCCCTCTTTCACTTCTCTTTATTCTTCTTTTTCTTTGAAGAACGTTTTTCTGTTCTGAATTCTTGCTAAGAATTTTATCCTTGTCTTCTTTCCTCTGCATCCTTTTGACGTCACTACGCTTTTGCAATCAACAATATCATTTGAAATGAACTTTAAGATAGAGATGTGTAAAAATTAGTGAAAATTGATCAATTACGGCGTATACTAAAATGTGAGAATTATAAGAATATTTTATTTTGAAATATTAATTTCTTGATTTATCATTTTCACGAGTACCATTACAAAGAATCGGAAAATTTGAAAAGTATTGATTATTATAAAATATAGAAGATTAAAACTTGAATTTCTTTTCTGAAAGAATAATTTAATTGAATAATAATAATAGTCACAATTTGCTTTCAATATCTGCATTCTTGCGATGTGTTTAATTAAATGCGATCGCACGAAATATGAATAGCGAATACGACATTGCATTTGATATGTCAATAAAGGGAAAGATAATAATGCGACAAAAACGGCATTTTATTCGATGCAAAGCATCGCGGAAATCTGTTGTATTCGCATTCAGCCATCTGTAAGAAGGACGCAATGGATACGAGACAGCCCTTGCACGCGATATTAAAATTTCGTAGAGATTCCATATTTATTAGATTGGTGGGAGAGGTGGGAGACATCGCACGTTTTCTCGCGGAAATCTATCCGTCTTTCGATGAATTTGTTAATAATTCGCTTGCTTTACCATTACATACATATCTCAACGATCCAATCAATGCGACTGCAAATGAGTGAGCATCGACGATTATTTATTATGCTTATTTTACATTTTTATTTCTTTCTTCATACAATTCTAATAATTTAAAAAATAGCTTTGCATACTATACCGGGAGAGCTTTTGAAGCGACGCATATATATTGATAATTCTCGTATGAAAGATGTACTCATGTATGTATGCATAAACACGTCACGCACGCACGCACGTACGCACGCACGCATTCACGCACGCACGCATATCGTAAGCGGGAGCACGAAGCGCATGTGAAAGGAACATACATGCATACAGATACACACGGTCTACTTACGCGGGACACGTTTATACTATGTTGCGTCCGTCGCAATGTCGCGTGTATATACGGGTACGCGTGAATACACGCGTGTCATATAGCTCGTACGCGCAATATACGAACTGTTCGCGCGGCTTAACGCGATCGGCCACGGCAGTTTCGCGAAAGGAAGAAGGGACGTTGCTGTTATAAATAAAACGCCACACCACCTGCTACACACTGATAAACTCGAAAGGCCAGTCATGCGCGAAACAAAGGTTAACTTCGACGGGCACTACCCCTATGCGACTCGCAACGAGAAAGAGTACCGGAGGTCTCATACCAGATCTATCTTTCGATAAGTATTATAAACTCTTCCGCTGACGATGTAATGCCACTCATACCTTGCATTCGCCGATCATTCATATAACATATAGCATGTAATGATAAATTAGTTTTATATGTTTAAAAAAGATATATACTTTTTCTAACAATTTTTTAAATTCTCTTTCCTTCAATTCTCTTTTCCAAGTTATTTTTCTCGTCAGAAATCGTTTTCCTTTATCTTAGAATTTACACTCATCAATTCAAAGATATTTTCAATCAATCCTACACCAGATGGAGCTTATTTCCCGTGCTCCGATTGTTCTCTATCTTGTTGTTCTAGTAATAGTTTTTTCGATCATTTATTCATTTCCATATAATCATCTATTTTCTGTATATTGCTAATAATTACACTTATTCTTTGTTTTTATTTTTCCATTTTCTCATGTCTTGGCCTCGTGTCTACGGTTTGCATAAAACTCAATAATATTATAGTGTAGCGCAGCATGATTTTTCATGACGCGACCACTCACGGGTTTAAAACACTTTCTGAAATGCCACGACCATCGTACCCACTCTATCGTGAATTCATCCACATCGCATACATGTATACAGTAATTTGTACGAAGAGTATGCGTACGACGAAGATTGACCACATGAGTGAAACCGTGATCGATTAACAGCAAAACGAACGAACTTGATCTCGTTAGTCTAATTGAAATAAATACGCGAATGTAGATGCGCATAATCTTAAACGAGATCAAATCAAACAAATCCGCTAGTAAAAAAATAAAACCGGAAACGACACAATGATTATTTGCCTAAGCGATGACATTTTCCGTTTCAGCGTAAGAGCTAACGCACGATGACGTCCATTACACGTGACTGCTTGATTTAGCGCGTCTCTCTATGCGGAAAACATTATAAATCGGAAATTTAATGCAAAACGCCGCTCGACATTTATGTGCAAATAGAATAAATTTATGGAGAATCGATAGAAGGACACGCGATGGGATGGACACAATTGTGTCTCTCATTAATACACACATTTATAGGAAAAAGAAACTGTATGAGAAAATTTTATAATACATTCAAACAATTTCGGATATGCTTTTTATAGAAAATTTCTTCCAATCTTTCTTTTATTTTTTAATAAAATATACTTTGCTGAAATACCTATTTATCTAGGTATCTTTCTGTTTTTAATATCTGCAGACCTAGAACTTTTATTTCATATCAAAGACGCAATATATATATATATATATATATATATATATATATATATATAATACTCTTGTATCTTCTATCTGTTCGATTAGCATAATGAAGAAACGAATCGTAAATATCGTGCAGCCCCCATCACTCTAAATACAACTGACTGCGAGTATTGAAGAGTACAAGATGCACCATAGATCGTGGTTTGGATGCAGCATGGCACATATAATCATATTGGCATTCTATTAGGTAGGGTGTTTTCTCCCTCTGCCGGCTTTTACTTCCTCCCTTCCATCTAACGCTTACCCTCCTTTGCCTCATACCAGACCATCGTGCAACCCTCCGGTACACGTCAATCGATAGTGTACAACGTAATTATAATATCTCGTACATTAAAATAAGAAACTGTCCTGCTTTTCGGATGCTAATTAGCAAACCAACGTTTCATGCAAAAGAACATTTTACATTAATCGGATTAATAAGTAAAAAATAGCGTAAATCGCGAAGATTCTTAACTTTTTCCACAAATCGCGATTAATAATATGTACGCGAATAACCTAATCTTTCCTTTTTGTATATAATTATCTCTTTTATATATTTTTATATCTTTTATAATTTATATATAGGAGAAAGTCATCGATACTGACATACCATTTTGTTTTTAGACAATATTTCTTAAATAACAGATAAAAATAAAACTTTAAATACATAAATACAAACTAAAAAGTATCTTCTATCAGATAATATAAGCAACTATTTTTATATAATAAAGAAAATAATATTTATAATGAGTACATTTAAGAAATTAAATTTAGTAATTTATATGTATAAATAACGATAAATTTTAGTGCCAGCAATAGCGGTTAGACTATGTGTTATAAGTAATTTTGATTAATTAGTATTAAGAAAATAATAATAAATTTGGTAATAAATTATTTTTAATAAAAATAGCTTTTTATATGATGGAATATGTAAGGGATTTATATATATTAAAAGTAAGATATTTTTTGAAATAATTAAATTATAAGTGAAACTAGGATTAGGTAGATATCCTATTATTATAAAATAAAATTAGAGAAATTAAAAAATAAATGTGAATCATTAAATTAAAATAATTTTGCGGTATTTTAAAAAGTTAGAGGAACTTGTTATATAAATGATAATTCACGATGGAAAGGTCTTAATAGGAATTTTATATTTTATTTTGTTGTTTAAAAATTATTTTATTAGAAAATATAATTAATAAATTGTATTATTTTTAAAATTTGAATTCAAATCAAAATGTAGAATTGTTAAATAAAAATGAGTTACATTTAAGTATATTAAGAAGTATTTTAAAAGTTTTAAGTATTTTGAATATGTAGAATATGTAGAATTTAATAGTAAATATATTAAATTTAATAAGTTAAAAGTTAAATGGAATATGTACAAATTGCCTGTCATTTTCATAAATAAATAGTTGAAAGAAGTCATAACAAAGTCATACTGCTTGTAATTTTGTAATAATTAATTTTTTCGTAAGATAAGCACAAATGAGCGTCTGACAAAATGGACTCTAAAACTGATAGTAGGCAGTAATGCCACATATTCCTATATTCTTTTTATTTTAATTAAGAAATTATCTATATAAAATATCTACAAGTGAATGTATATAAGATTTTCAGAAACTTTTCACTTCGATATAAAACATTTTTGTTAAAGTATATACATATTTATTTTATGCTGTGTAAGATGCAAATATGTACAACGTGATAGTTTTTCAAGGGTTTTCCTATATATGTATCATTGCCTTCAGCTCCGATAGAATTGTTTGACACTATAAAGCAATAGTACAAAGCAAGTACAAAGATTAAATTAGTGATTATGACTCATGATTTGTTTTACAAATAGTGACAGTTTACGCAGCGATTATATATTTAAAACTGTATCATGGAAAAATTAAGAAAGAAAACTGATTTAGCTACAAGCATTTAAAACAATGTAATATTAATAATATAGTCATTATTATTTAAATTATGCGATTTATAAAAGATCGTAAGAAAAATAGTAAGAATTTTATTTTCGTATTTATAGAATTCGTTTTTAATTGATTTCATATAGAAATAAGTCACAAATATACGAATTATGCGTTTTTTTAATTAACTAAACAGATCATATTTTTATTAGTATTAATGAAGTGCAATAGTTTCTGAGAAATAAGGGAATGTCGCTTTAGAAGACCTGTGTCAGTATCGGCGACTTTTCTCTAATAAATAATAACAGTTTATAAATTATTAATTTCTCTGTTTTGATGAGTTCAATGTTATCTCGATATGATAAAGAAATAAACGCTTTCATCATTTACAACCTTAATAATTAAGAATAAGAAATATCTTTTTATTGATATATGTAACTTTTTTTAATACAGTATCATTACATGTAATTACAACAAATACATTTGTTATGTTAAATTTATTTATCTATTGGATAATCAATATGTAAGAAAGATAAGAGAGAATCAGAATAGAACAGAATATATCAAGATACATGAAGGTAGCAGACAGAAGGTATATTATTATATTAATATATGCATTATATATAAGTGTTTCCATTATATCCTTTTTCAAACAGTTTGAAATGTGGATTAGCGTTAAGCGGAATTATTAGGTAATGTGAATGAGAGTGTTAACTTGCTGGACGCATAGACTATTAACACGGCTTACATGATTTACAGCTAATAGCTAATAACCACATACTACGTAACGATGTTGATGCGGTTGCCATCTGCTATTTTGGTCCTGATTGCTATCTATGTATTCCCATGACCGATTCAGAGGTACGATACCGTAGCGTTAGTAAACAAACAACAATTACTGCGGAAGATAATGTAAGATATGTACAAGAATCATAGCTTTTACGAACTTCTTTCTTTGACTTTTTTTTTCAAGTAAATCTTTTGATTTAAATATATGAGAGTTGCATAATTCTTGTATATTAAAATGCTCAGAGGTGTGCTAATATGAATTTTATTTCTTATATTCGCAAAAACGACGCGAAAATATTTCCATTGCATAACTGCTTAAATAAAAGAACACTAAGACAAATTTATCAAACTCAAAATATAAGCATCACTTTTCTAAAATCGCCTTTGAACCGAAACGGCGCCAGGCGCACGCAGAATGTACGTAAATAATAGCGGTAAACACTCGCCGGTAAATGGACGTTAGAAGCTCGAAAGGAAAGTGATGAAGGACGATAAACGATGTTTAGTAAGATACACATTCTCTCCACCGCGCCATACATAATTTAGCGCAAACATACGTGAAGCAAGATCAAAAGTCAGAAATACGTAATCCCACGTGATGAGCGAGTGCATAGAGATGATTACAGTTGAGCTAACACAAACTGTGAGATTCCATCGATATACATATTATAAATTATCTTTCATCTCCTTCTTCTTAATGTACGCAAAAAATTATCAAAATTTGTTTTTATTAAAAAACTGAGAAATGTATATGTATGAAACGGATTTTTTATGACAATACCATAAATAGATTACACAATCGTATAGGATATACTTAATATAATTCTAGAAAATACATACATGAATACGTATATATATATATATATTAGGAAACAATAAAAAATTCTGAAAGAACTAAAGGTGTCCAAGCAGGAAATTTTTTTTCGATTATTCAATTCTATGTGAGAAATAAAGCAAAGAATTTCATTTATTGAACGTATAATATCTGCCTTAATTGTCGATCGCATTACGAGTCCATGTACTTATGAGCGAGAAAGAGAGAGATAGAGAGAGAGAGAGAGAGAGAGGGGGGGGAGAGGAGGAGAAAGAAAGTAAGAGAATACAAAGGTTAAACGGAGTATAACACGCGCGGATTGAACTGCGATAGAGTAGTGGAGTAAAGAAAAACGAGAGGGTACGAGTAGAGAATAGAGAGCGAATTCATACGATCGACTGTGCGTAAAATTATTCCAAAACTTATTACTCCTGCTAGCTATGACCGTAGCTATGGCAACGAGACGCGGATATGAAAATTAATACGCACTGGGAAAACAGAAAGTTTTCAGAATGTTTTCCCATTACTGGCAGCACTCGCGATGTTCGTACCAATTCGCTTCTGACTGGCAACTAATTCGTTCGTAGTTGTGTAATTAGCTGCATTTTTATAACGACGTGATGTTTGCGTCATTCTTTTCTTTAGCGAACACGTCACCTATGTTCTCGTCTAAAAGCAAAATTATTACTTCAAAACTTAACTTCAAGTTATTTGATACAATTGTTGCAAAATTATTGATATAATTTATTACATTTACGCACTTATATTTACTATATATTTGAATTCAATAAAACTTTCAGGAAAATTAACTCTATCAAACTCTAGATGGATAGATTATTTATTTATAATAATTGTCAATTGATAATTAGAATGGCAGATATTCGAAAAATGTATTATATTTGTTAATATTATTTTAATCGGTTTAACTCGTCGCACACGCTAAACATCTAATTCATCTGAATCATGAAGTGTAATATCTTTTTATAATTATGGAATAAATCTGTATAAAAATATAATAACTTAAAATATAATAATTTTGGTGCGCGCGCGCGCGTGTGTGTGTGTGTGTGTGTGTGTGTGTGTGTGTGTGTGTGTGTGATTATATCGCGATTATATCGATTAGCAATTTTATTCTCTTAATTGAGCAAATGCAAATGGTTTCATATTCCATTAAGGCGATAGAAATATTTGACAATTTAGACTTTTATAATATAGACAATGATATTTTTCGTAAATTGAACTAACATTTGAATGTGTATAAAAAGAATATCAATTAAAAATTTTAGTTTTTTTCAAAATAAATAGCAAAAATTTTGTAATTATATGTGTTATTTTATACGATAAGAATAAATAAAAAATATTTCATAGATCTGCTTAATTTTTTCAAATTATTATTATAAAAAATAAGATATTAAACAAGGAAATTCTGCAAGTAAAGAACTCTGTAATGTGAATAATGAAATAAAGCAGCGTTGAACAACTTAACGTATACATTTGTGCCTCGTAAGATCATAAGTCATTTGAATACTTTAATCGTGAAGAGATGATAAGTGATTTTAGAAAATTTATAAATAGATCTTTTCTCAAAGACCGTTCAATACTGCCACATTTCTCGTGCATCCTCGAAAATACAAAAATATGTCGTATAATTTTTAACATAACACCAGCGGCAGCGGCAGCACCGAACAACGAGAACGAACTAAAGTGACATGAATCGATAATCGAACGCTGAGAGAGGGTGAAGCACGTAGAAATTATATTATCTTTTTCTTGTCGCGTACTACGTCGAACCTAATAGCCTGACGTCATCGATGGGAATTTATAGTCTTTCATATAACGGAAGATTTATTTTAAAAAATTATATGTGCATTTTGAATAATATAGGAAAATCCAGATTGATATAGATTTGTTTATAACTCAATTTACAATGTAAATTTATCTCATGATGTATTATATATAAATTTTAGTACACTATAAATAATTTTGAAATATATTAATAACAAGTAGTTGATGCATACGCAATACGACTTAATTTATACATGGACTTATATAGGAAAGTTAACAGATGTTCAAGCATTGAGTGTTAAGTGCGTGTCGTTTGAAATTTGCGTACATTAATAATGTAACGATAATGCACAGTGATAGATTTATTTTTAGCGAAATACGTACAAACTATGTTAATATTTAGATGATGTAAAGATCATTTTAATTGAATCTGCACATAATATTGAATATTTTTATCAAATGGATAATCATATATTTGTACCGTAAAATGCAAAATAAACAACTCTGCATTTTTTAAACTATAGCAATCTCCGTAGTCTCTTCGTATTCAAAATTTTAGCCTTAAACGCAACTATTTCATACATATGCATATGTTTCAATTTTATACATTTCATTTATTCGATACTCTCGAATATTTTCAATGTCAAAAAATATACATTCTTGATATAAAGTATGTGAATAGGATATTATGAGATAAAAATTTTTTCATTGTAACAGAAATTGAAGACTCATTTGGAAACAATTGAGCTATACATTACACATTTTTAAATAAAAAACAAAATCTTGCTTTGTCAATACTTTCTGTTTTCTTCTTTTTTTGTTAAATAACTGGTTACCCTACTTATTTTATATATATATATATATATATATATCATATTTCGTCGCAACTATGCAAAGTGACGCGTCTGCAGAAGACAAAGGTGAAACGAATGGTGGAAGTAGCGAGAAAGATATTTAGCATGCACGGGAAGCGACCGCTGCTCATAAAGGATAGGAGGAATCCACAATGAACCGATAAGCGAATAATCTCGCGAGAAAAAGGGAAGAATATGAAGGGGTAATGGAGCAGGGAGAAAACCTGTCAAGTTGAAGTAAGGCGAAGCAAGCGCTTTAAATTCAAAGTCGTCATCCAGTCCTTCTAGATTTTTCAAAATTTATTAATATATTTAATATTTTCTGAGATATACATATAGTCATGAAACAAATCATCTGGACAGTGCGCCATTACATCGATGATTTCTTCAAATTGTTTTCCGAGTTGCAATTTCACGCACGCGTTACGATTAATAGTTTATATTTTTATTCGTACAAGTAATTGTGAAACTGATGTTATTACTCTAGTTTAAAGAATAATCTGAAGAAATCATTGATATAATGATGTACTGTTTGGACAATTAGTATTTCATGACTGTACATGATTGTCACAAGCTACAAATAATATTTTGCACAAAAATTATACACAAATTTATACGCATAATTATATACAAATATAATAATTAGGTAACACCAACCAGCAATAAATATAAAAAACAAGCTCATTCGTTTTTTGCGATCGTTGCAAATTGCAACAGTATGAATCTTGCCACAGTATGAATTTTCATATGAATTTTATTAAATGACAGATAAATGCGAGTATTTGGAATGATTTACTCGTACATCAAACCTTCTCTACTATCTTCTTGCTTTTGGCATCTTCAAGATTCGTGGATTTCTGAAAAAAATAAGATCATATTTTATTTTGATCACGCGTCGAAAAAGATTTCATTAACTGTAACTATTATATTATTAATTGTAACTAGGAATTATTTAACAATCGCTACTAATGCTGATAAAAATAATTCATAATGTAATAAAATGACAAAAGAAAATCTCAGTCGAATAATAATGTACACATAATATCATTGTATCAGTTAAATACATGATTATTTCATATTCGTTAAAAATTTCGAACGCGTATCAAGCGAATAAATGCTTTCTGCAGTCAGTATGTAAAATATGATAAAAACTTGTACGCTGATTCAATTTGGTTCATAATCTAATTAACAATAAATTATAACTAATGAGGAATATCATGGCTGTATTAAAAATTCCATCGTGTTACGGGAACTGACGCTGTTTCAGTGCACAATGAGTACTTTATAATTGGGACATAGCGTAACATCGAACCCCATATAATTTCGCTGTGGATGAGAGAAAGCCCGACGAATAGGAGTTATGCTCGTCAGAGAAGTACATCGGATATGTTATCTCCATTAAAACATTGCGAGAATTCAAAATTCATATTCTAAAAAGTATAATTATAATTTACTCAATATATACATATATATATATATATATATATAAAACTCAATCTCTCGTACATTAAACGACTGATGATGTGTATATGAACTTATATACATCGTAAGAAGATAATAAATCAAATGTATATGCAACACATATATCTGAGCATTTGAATGACAACTATAATTGTTTACAAAAATCCAAATTTAATTCGACATAGCACGGACAAGCTATTGTTCCAGCTCAACTTGCTATCGAACATTTCTGAAGAAATAAAAAAAGGAGCTCGAATGCAATAGACGTGACGATCGATTATTATCAAAGTCAATATTCTTGTAAGACAAATCTTTCTCTCTACTATAAAAGATCAATTGGTTTGATACCGCCAAGTTAATTACGAGTAGAGATCAGAACTCGTCTTGTCACAAGCGTTTGGTGTTTTAAACGATCATTTACAAGTAATTACAAACTTACAATATCATGCAGCTGCTCCCTCGCGCTCTTGAAGAACAATGTTATATTCTGTTAGTTATAGAACTTATAAAATATTGTGTTTTAACAATGCATCTATCAACAGCATATTTGAATCTTTATCTTTTTATCTTTCATCGTTTTAATAAACATCAATACATATTAATTTAGTAACAAAATAACTGTCTTTTACTAATCATAATCTTAAATAACAAAGACACATTAAGTAATAAATACAAGTTGTAATTTATTTTTGAGATCATTAGATATTTGAGATATTTAAGAGATTAAGGACAAATTGTAAATGCAAATCTATTATAGTTATAACCGCATTAGAATATTAGAACACCTTGAAACCAGGCGTTTTATTGCATACTAACTAAACTAAATATTGCTATACTAACGTTATTGCAAATCGATAATAATATAATAATATAACATTGGTGCCAAACTGCAAAACAATTTATAACTCTGAAGAACGATGTATTTTATTTTAACATGTTATTTTATGCCATTTCATTTTATACTTTACACATTTTCCACTCATAACGTTGCACAAACGTTCGTTAATGTATTAAAGATGCATCCTTTATTATTGTGATCTTTGAAAGCATCACAATAGGATGCAGTACCTAACAAATTCCTTGGTATATACACTCAAAAATAATAAAAATATTACGTTTTATGAGATACAAAAGAATAAAGAATGAAGCGTCTTAATAGTTTATTTGCCAATTTATTATCTAAATAAATATTCAGGATAATTGGGTATTCAAGCATGTTCGAATCAAACCATGAAAAGTATCAATACGGGATTCGATGAAAACGAATCGTATATAAAATTAGACGATTCTGACGATTTGATTAGATTAGGAATGAATTAATTTCGATCAAATAGAATTAGAAGACACAAATTTGGTTACCTCTGTGGAAATCAAGGACATTTCCTTGGCATGAGCGTAGGCAATGTAGACTACTTGAAATTGCATCATATAATCACTCTATTTTTATATGAACCATTCGTCGCTTTTAGTTTTGTATGTAACAAGAGTAATTATAAAAGGAAAGAAATCTAATATAATATATATATATATATATATATATATATATATATAAAGATATATATATAACAAAATCGCTAGTTTATTTGTCACATATATAACAAATAATCACGTCGCATTACTAACGAGCGAATGATTATTTAGTGATATATAGAAGAATACTGATACTCGTACCATACGCAACGTATGTGTAACTGAGAAGACTCGCAAAGCCATTAGCTAATTAATGAGATCTCCTCCGGCGATGCTCGGCTTAAAGTCTGGAAAACGCGTACCTAATGCCTCTCAAAACTGCGCAGCCAACATTTCGAACGCCATCCAGTGAAAAAGAGACACAGAATAAAAATATTTTTTACATTGCGCTTTTAAATGAAATGAAGATACAAATATCATAAGCATAAAGAATTGAACATGGCTAAATGTCATTTATTCCAACTTAAGCTATTTAAAATATCATGATAAATTAAAATCTATAATTAGAAAGAGAGAATATCAAGTTATATCAAGCGTCTTATTATAATTCTCTGTCATTTCTTTGCCATTTTTATTATGAGATTGAAAAAATTTCACCTGCATTTTATTCAACCGAATATATTATTATTGCGTATTTTAGAAAAATAATCGCATTCTGCATGAATTTATGTGAATATCATCTGCTCTCTCTCTCTCTCTCTCTCTCTCTCTCTCTCTCTTTCTCCTTCCTTTCCCTCTTTCTTCCCTTCTCCTTTTCTATTCTATCTTCAAAGTGAATATCTCGCACATATGCGTCGCGCCGAAACGTGAAAAGCAAACAATATGATGCCTCAAAACATATAATAATAATTAATGTTCTAAAAAAGATCAAGTAATAATAAGATTACAATAAGATCGATTAACGATAAGATTTAGCAATTTGTTTCTATAATGAATTTAATGTCTATAATCATCATAATTTTAATATATTCGTTTTTATGTATATTCTTAATTCTAAAAATCGCATTTTTAAATCGTTCTCATAAATTTATTTTTCATATTTTATTTTGCCTTTACAATTTAAAATATCTTAACTCTGTGATATATATTTCTTTTGTCGGTATTATTTTTTAGCAAAATTCAAAACGTGAAATATAGAAATGTAAAATGTATGAAAAAATTAAATGGAAAATACAAAATTGTAATAATCATCACTTTTTGAAAAGCTATTTTTAAATTAAAAAAATGTCTTTATCACTAAATATCTTTATTTTTCTTATTAAATAGAGTAAAAATATATATATATATATTGGATATTGCAAATTTCATTAAATTAGATCAAATCAATCCGTTTTTACTCTATATATATATATATATATATATATATATATATATAAAATGAATAAATCGCTAGTATTTTTATATATCGCCTGCGCGTGCCGTAAGTTTTTTCATTATAGCTTGGACCATAATAACGCGTTTCCAGAATCAAGTTTTAATTGCGACAAGAAGGAGATTTAATTTCAGGTACGCCGTGGAACTTGAAGTGGCTTCGTATTAAGATACTTTGTTTTAGTGCGTAGCGAAGTAAAGCTAAAACGGCTTAGGAAGAATCGAACGAGCGGGCGGACGTAGTACTCCCACGAAAGACAAGCCGCGACGCGCGCCACGACACCACGTGCTTGGCTGTCCTGCGAGCGACAGTCCATTGTTTCGCGGATAAGCCGTTTTTATTAAAGCGGATGATTATTTCGACGTTGAGCATCGTCGGTGGACAGGGACGAAAATCGATTGATGGTTTCAACCGTTGTCGTTATCATCATCTCAACCCGCCTTTGCGGGTTTTACATCCGATTAAGCAATAAAGTGACGAAATAAATATATCTTTAATATTTGTAATATTAAAAAATCTCCAATATAAGATTTTGTCGAGAACAAAAATTTTTATTATTTATTAAAACTTAATTTATTATTCTAAAAAATATCCGACGACTTCCGAGTCAAATACCACGTTTGTAAATGTTCATCAAGTAATTAAGAATATCCTTCATATATTTTTTTCATATTGCGAATATCTATCTTTCAATAAAATATTAAATTATACGAGTACATTAAAAATATAAAATCAGAGCAGAGAGAAATTGCAATAAAAAATATGAAAGCACAATGCAATGTTTTTTATTTCGTGAATTTCGTAAATTCATCAGCATTTTATCTTACAAGAAATCAAAAAGATTAATACCGTCCGTTTTCTTCACGGTCTTCCAATTCAGAATGCAAAAAAACGCCCTAAGCTGCTCTTACATGGTCCGTGGAAGTGTCTCTCGCGGCCATCGCCGATATGATTCCGGAAAATCTATCTAGTGACGAGCGAGGTGGCCACAAGGATGAGAGGGTGAGAAGATGGGAAGAAGAGAGAAGGACAGTTCCGAAGAAACAAAATGACAAAAGAGAATGAGACGGAAGAAACGAAAAAATAAGACGCCGACGCGACGGAGAGAGGAAAAGAGAAACACGAAGCGATCCCGATTCGTGTAGGTTCGTCCATGTAGGGACAGAAGGCAGCCCTGCGGGCAGCCAATCAAATAAAGTAGTCCGAGGTTGCTTTGCCGGATGCAAATTTAGCCCCTGTGGGCTTTCTGTTTCCATCCTCCTCCTACTTCTCTCCCCGCTGTCGTTCTGCAACTGTGAGCTGAGTCTCTGCACGAGTTTCCGGGATACACGGAAGTGGCCTTGTAGCCGATACACAATATACTATACCCTCCTGCTTCTCCTTCACATCTCATCCTTTCGCCGGATTATTCATTCTAACCCTTTCCAATTCCGATCGTTGAAGAATCGCTATTACATGGGATACGTATAATCAGTTGCGCGCTTATGTGAAACACTCTTTGTCATAAAGAAAAATGTATATAATTAATTATGGTTTAACTGCTTCATATGAGATGAGAATATTAGATTTATATTTCTAATTAATTTCCATTAGGAAAAAGATGATCACAACGATATAACAATAAATTCCATGACAAAGAGGATATAGTAATAATAATTCCTAAAGAAAATGCTATACGCGCGATACAAGATTGTACATCTTTGAAATACTAAGCTGAAATGGCACCAATGCGATGTGTCGTGATGTGCTCCATACGTGTATCGTACAACGCGGAACAGCGATACAACAGAAGGAGGGCTCGAGCGAGGAATCGGATCGCGATGCGACTCACTCCTAATTATGTCTTAATGAAAATAAATCGCTACATTTGTACGAGCGTCGTGTCTCTTTGGGCATTTCCACGAATCACCTCCACCCTTCGCCCACGCAGTTCGTCTTCCCCTCTATCCTCTCTCTTTCTCTCTCTCTCTCTCTCTCTCTCTCTCTCTCGCTCTCTTTTTCCATTCTATCGTGTTATCTTCGTATTCCACGCCACCTGTTTGATTCCCTCAAAGGGATACCAGTGTCTATTTGTCTATTTCGGTTTGTCCCGTCCTCCCCCGCCAATCCTATCCACACGACTTGGACGGAATCCAACGCAGTTCTCCCAATCCACCGCGCATCCTCCGCCTTACGTTCCAAGTTGAACAATCAATTTCAATTTCGCAAGAATCGCTTTTAAATCTCGAATTTGCCGTGCTGTTCGAAGCGACGCGATAGCATAGGGATGAGGTAAGTTAAACGTCGAATCGATAATAAATCAAGACAAAACATAGAATAAGATCTCTGCATTTATTTATAATCTAATATTAACAGTAGTTATAGTAGCACAATAGGGATCATAGTAACAATATTATTTGATAATATATACAACCAAAAAATACATATACGATGTATAAGTAATGGAAAAAAATATTTTACAGAAGCGCTCGTCTACAAATATAACTTGGGAAACAACAAAAGGCAATTGGAGGTTTTACAGTCGATAGTATTCTTAAATGATCTTCTCTTCAAATTTCCTTGTATCTGTCTTAACTGAGCACATTTGTACAATTCTGCGCAATTGTTTTTTCTTCTTTTCATAATTGTTATTCATCAAAATATCGCTTAGCTCAGAATATCATTTATAGTACGCTAATATATGCCAAAATCGATAAATTACATCAACAGTACGCGATAAATATATATGCATCATTTGTTACTAACATCGATCTCCAATGTGTATGCTAGTTTGTCTTGTTTTTTTTCTTTTTGTATTGAATTGTTTCAATATTCCATACATGTCACAGTCCACATAATAGAAAACATACCACTTCGCTTGCCAATGATATTATACACAATATTATATCACTAAATGTCATACAAATCTCCGGAACGGACAAATTATATAGTGTAATAGTGTAAACTTACACTATAACGATTATTATTAATCTTAAGTAACAACGCATCAAGGTGGAGAATACGACATCGGCGATTCCATCAAAAATTGTTTTTTCTTTCCGATTTATATATTTTGTTTTCTTCCCATTTTCTTTATCGTTGTAATAGTTCGCAACGTTTTATCATTCCAGCAAATGACAATTGCAACTTAAACTAATTAAGAAAACGTAAAATTAATAATTTGGTTAATTATAAAATAGTGAGTTAGAAATGGGCAAAATTTATTCGAAAAAGATCCAATCCCAAACACGCTATAAAATATACAGTGGATAAAGAAAAATAGAGATATATATGAAAGAGATATATATATTATCAATTCTATTTAGTAACTCTATATGCTCATATATAATACGTTGTCGAATGACTTGTTATTGAGCGCGAGATTAGCTACGCATGAATTTATATCAAGGAAATTTTTAGCCGAATAGTTTTTTCTACATCATTATACGAGAATTCAGTAATTTCAAAATATTCATCTTAATCAAAACTCTACTGCGTGTTTATTCCATTATCTCTTAAGCCATAGTTTAATCGAGCAAATATAATCGAGCAAAAAATATTATTGAGATAAAAAAGAGAAAATGCTGCAATCAATCGCGTAATCTTCATCTATGAATTTATTTATTTTAGTTACATCGGTTGATTGAACATTATTGATGCATAATTAATACATTTATCATAATATAAACCAAAGAAATATCTCATCCTTTTTAACAATCCTTTGTTCAATACAAAAATTTATTCGTGAGTATACTTGTTATTTGTAATCTCATTTCTATTTCGGTAGATCATAGTAGATAGTTCGGTAGATTATATATGGAATGAATGAAAAAAGAAATAAAAGAATATTTAGAGGCACACTGATTGTTGCGCTTAGAAACTGCAATCTTGGTGGTTTCGCCGACAGGTGCTTCTCTAACATTTTCAAAAGACGAAGAGTTCAGAGATAGTGTAAACAACGATTCAATCTTTAACTATCTCGCCGTAAGAATTTATGCAAAAAATTATTTAGCAAAAATTTTAAGGCATCCCAATTAATTTCGCTGTAAAAATTTTAATCTTAGATATAATTTCTTATATCTATATTTCTTTCTTCGAGTAATCTCGTAATCTTTAGATTAGATTAGAAATAAAAGTATAAAAGTAATAGTTGTCTTATTTTGACTGTTATTATCTTTGAAGAATACAAGAATAGAAATTTGTTAATTGTCGAGTGAATGTGACATAGAATAAATACATAGGATAATTAAACAGAAACATATGTGTAGAAAAAAGATACGTCCGAAATTATTCACTTCGTACAATAAGAGAATATTATATTTATGAAGGAAATAACTTAACAAGAGCCTAGATTCGCGAAGATGCGTTTTAAATGGAAGATAATATTTATTATATACATATATAATATATATATATATATATATATATATATATATATGCAATATATTTTCCATTTGTGTCTAACGTATCTTTCAACAAAAAAAAATAAGAAATCTCTTGTATCATAAATATAAGACACTCTTAGAGAATATTGCATTAAAAAATTATATTATAAAGAACAATTAATTAAATAATTTAAACGTGCGATAAATTAAAAACATGGTATATATTTATCATTTTGAAATTACATTCGTAAAAGCTAACTTTGCTATTATATGATTTCTAACTTGCTTGATTTGTAATGAATCTAACATTGAAACGTGTAACTGCATGAAACGCGAATCCTGTGATAATCACCTATATTATTATCATTTATTGAAAATTTATTTCCATAAGATCACTGTATAAATCTTTGCCTCTTCGTCCATTGGATCTGATCTCGAAGCGTAATGACATTTTCAAAAAATCGGTTTCTAACTTCATCCTTATTTTATTGAAATTAAACATCAAAACATCGAACACATGTTTTGTAACTTATGCATTCTCATATATAGAGAGACTATATTGCTTTATAATTAAGTTCTGTGATAAAATAATTGCGCCGATTTCCTATGAAAAGAAATCGACGGAAGCAATCATATGGAAACGATACACTCTATGCTCTAACTGTCACGCAGTTGGCATAGTCAAAGTTTAATGTTCTTTTTTGTCTTCGACAGACGCTTCCTTCGTCACCTCAGCAGACTCAATGACCTCGAAGCCTTCGGAGGACGAAGTATCGGTGAACGAACTCGTAGCTCTGGACACTGAGGGAATCGCTTCCGTTTTTGCAACGGAAGTCGGTGTAGCGAACACTGTCGTGTCCTCCGACACTGTGATTGAACGCAAGATTGATTCTTTATTATATACCAAAACCCATGAAGAAATATCATACTTATAACAAATATGATACAAATTAGATAATAAATATCCGTAATAAAAGTTAAATATAATATAAATTTGATGCAGCGCGCAACTGTAAGTCAAACCACAGGTGTAAATAAACTGGTTTCCGACATAACGCTCGTGCGCGTGTTAAAACGATTATCGATTATCCGAGCCATGAACGTGAAACGAGAGGTGAAATTAAAAGCCCAGAAAAATAATCAGTGCTAGTTGGATCGTCGAATTGAAACACGATAGCGCGGTATCGCGTGCCAAACTATGTAGGCGCTCCAAAGCGACGAGTGTCAGTGACACAGGATCTACAAAGTGCTCACTCAAAACTCTAAACCGATGAAATGTACGCGCTTCGTGAACCGGCATGCGGAATGCGTAATCACGGAATTATTGACGATTACAATAGGTTATATGATATCTCAAAAATTACTCAAACATATTTCTCTGATATCAGGTTAAATCCTCAAGAATCATTTTTCTATCGGCCTGTTTCATTTGAACATGCAGCTTTTCTCGTTATTCCTAATAACGTATAAATCCTATTGGGTTTATTATCCGGAAAGTTCGTGCCGATTTTTGGTAGGTAGGGACAGGTCTGAATATATCAGAACGATTAAAAACAAATGATATGCGTGCATATCGTAAAAGACGGTACTTCAGGCATACTTGGAAAAAAATTTGATTGCGATACGTTCATTTTTGTCAATTTTATATGCCTTTGAATATGGAAGAAAACAAAGTGCATTTTAGGCATTTAATGCTTTTCTTTTACCAGAAAGACAAAAATGTCACACGAGCGGCAAACAAGATATGCGCTGTTTATGACAAAGGTGCTGTAGCTGAAAGAATTGTGCGAAAGTGGTTTACTAGGTGGCTTGCTAGTGGCTTGCTTTAAAGCTGGTGATTTCAATCTTGAAGATCAAGAACGCCCGGGTAGGCCCTCCACCACAGATGAAGATCAGATTAAAACACTGATCGAGAATAACCCACGCTATACGACGTAAATTAACAGAAATGTTGAATATGTCAAAATCCACCATCCACGAGCATTTTGTGAAGCTTGGCTATAACCGTTTTGATGTATGGGTTCCCCACGATTTAACGGAGAAAAATCTGATGGATCGCATTTCCATTTGCGACTCGCTCTATAAATGCAACGAGGAGACACCATTTTTGAAGCAAGTAGTGACGGGGGATGAAAAATGGTTTATTTACAATAATGTTGAGCGAAAAAGATGTTGAGGAAAGTGGAATGAACCACCTTTAGCCAAAAGCCGGTCTTCATCCAAAGAAGGTCATGCTCTGTGTCTGGTGGGATTGGAAAGGGATCCTGTATTATGAGTTTTTGCCAAACAACGAGATGATAAATTCAGACAAGTATTGTTTCCAATTAGACGAATTGAAGACAGCAATTGAATAAAAACATCCAGAAATAGCGAATCGGAAGGGCGTCGTGTTTCATCAGGACAATGCGCGGCCTCATGTGTCTTTGATAACTCGACAAAAGTTGTTGGACCTCGGTTGAGATGTTCTATCCCATCTATTCTATCCCATTCACCAGACCTCGCGCCCTCTGATTTCCACCTATTTTGATCATTACAAAATTCCCTTAATGGAAAAAGCTTCAACTCTTTGGTCGAGGTAAAAAATCACTTAGAAAAGTTTTTCGCTGAAAAACCTGAGAGATTCTGGAAGGACGGAATTTTCAAGTTGTCTGAAAGATGGAGAAAAGTTGTAGAACAGAATGGCACCTATATAATTTAATAAATGTATACTAAAATTTAAATCTTCTGCGTTTCAATTTTCTTTCAAAATCGGCACGAACTTTCCGGACAACCCAATAATATGTTTCATAAAATTAAACTCGTTCGCGCAAGTGCAAGCGTTATAGAGGGAAAAATTTTTTTCCCTACTATTGTATAAAAGTTAAAATAGGTATGTATATACACACACACACACACGCACGCACGCATAATTAAATGTATCACTTTAACTTGCTCCTCTACACAAATTTACAGAAACAGTATGTTAAGTATCGAAATTCGATCAAATATATAATATCCAATGATACGTTTAATTCTTTTAAAACGCTAGGAAATAAAATTTACTTAATCCATTCACAATTTCTCTTCAAATAAATAAATATATATATATATATATATATATATATATATATATAACTTCTAGAAATATAAATTCAGTTTACATTAAAAAATTGTAACTAAAATAAACATTCCAATGACCAGACATGTACTTATGTCCAGACACACAAAATTTATTATTAATCTTAAATGCTCTGTTTTTTATTACAATATTATATAATTTAAGTTAATATTATTTTTATATTTAAAAATTACAATTAAATTATAATATTATATTAAAAAAAACATTTAAGATTAATAATAATAAATTTTATACAAGTGTTTGGACATAGATACATGTCTGGTCATTGAAACGTTCATCTTAGTTAAATTTAAGTCCAATTTTTTTATCACATTTGTTAGTATCATTTTTTAGCCGATGGTTCAACGAAAAATAACGCCAACAGATAAAAATATTAAAATCACGACGTACCTCGAACAGAATCATCTCGACGATCAGCCGTCGTTGCCACGGATGTTTGTTGCGTAGTATCCACATTCGTATGTTGTGCCTCTGCATTGCTAGGTTCTAAATCGAGCTGAGAAAGCTCAGTAATATAGTTTTGTTGCGTCTGTTCCGTCGTAGGTGTTGACGGGTTCGGACTCGACGAAGGTGAAGGTGCCGCTGACGGTGACGCTGACGATGATGGCGATCCTGGACCCGGGGTAGTTGGGGCCGTGCTGGGTGTCGCTGGCTGTGCCTGAGGCTGAATATGATTACGAAATAGCAATTGCTGAAGTTGCGCCTGTTGCAGAATCACTGGTAGCTCATAGTGATGAAAGAAATATAACATTGAGTGCTGAAACAATAAATAAAAAAACAATATTTATGTAATACACATAGAGTTTTGTCTCTTTATATGTCGCCAAAAGAATTCGCCATTCCTCGCGCGTCTATGTCGGACATTATTGAAGAAACAAAAAGCAAGAATTCATCTCGCGAGATATATCTCGCAGCACACATGGATCTATATACTCGTTCGTTCAGTGTATGTGAGCCGCTCGCGCCTAGCAAATTTATATGGAAATTCGCCAAATTCGTTCTATATCAGCGCTCTCTTTCTCCGCAATCGCTTCGAACCTCTACCGATCCATATTGATCGTAACGATCGCAATAACGCAGCTTCTCTTCACGCATGCCATGGAATCAAATTATCTATTCCTAAAAATAGCCTATTGCTTCATTAGATAGTTTAAGAACATCTCTTGATTAAACAGAGCAACGAATTGCTCGTGCAATTGGAATTGAGATGTAACAAAGTGTACCAATGAGAAGTGTATTTATTTTGATGCTTTCTCTTTTCAAAGATTTTCAAAGAAAAATCTAACATGAACAAATAATGTGTAGGAGGGCGAAGGTGACGAGCGGATGAGCGAGAAGAAAAATCCTGGATATGGAAAATAGATATCTCGGGGTCTGGGCACCTGTCAACGACGCGAAGGAAATAGTATTCTCAGTGATTCGTCGGCAAGAGCGAAACGATTCCGCACTGTTTGAGAAAAAGAAGACTGATAGAAAGATTGGTGAAGAGCGGGAGTGGATCTCAAGATGGATAGGAAAGAATGACGGAGAGTGGAGAGTATAGGAGTGATTGCAGGTACGAGAGCGGGATCTGAGTATATCAAGTTTTCGTTTGGCGGATAATCAACGCCAATGACATCGATATCGAATCGGCGTATAATCACGCCGCGGGGTTAATCGGCTGAACTCTGACCTACAGCAACAGCCGACGAGAGCTTTGCCATCCGGGAATCAAAACGATTCTCGGCCGACGTGCCCCCGGGCTTTTCGAATTTTGCCGCTGTGCGGTATTCGTGAACTCGTTCCCAGGAAATAATTGTCGCTCGTTAAGCCGTCGATCATGTTAACGAACCCGTAATCCGCCTGTCGAGTAAAGACTGTCATCATCGACGTAATGGCTTAAGTCGCACTCTACTTGTAAAGCATATTCGATTACATTCTCAAACGTACCAATATATTATTTTATTTATTTGCGTTTATAAGAGAAATTGCTATGTCACATTTAGTGCATACATTCGATAATCTTTTATCATAAAACAAAGAAAATTCAATGAAATTATACTATGTTATAATGATCGTTATATGATATAATAATGTAATAACAGGCAATGCTTATTATAACAACAACATTAAACACTAATCTTAAATTTTAAGAGATATAGTCTGAAAATATTCGAAATATTATAACATTTTATATGGATTATATTTGGAAATAACTATTAATTTATTTTATAGCAATAATAAGAATTGCAATTTTCGTACAATACACTTTACATTTAGAATGTATACTAATTTCATCGAAATTATTGCGCCTCGATAAGTCTTCGTTAAAATAGTATAATTTAAAAAATGATCGTGTAATAAATGTGTTCAACAATTGAATGGTGAATACGACATAATAATGTAATCTTTTCCCCCAGCGCGTAATGATGCAGCATCGTGATGCATTTACACCTTTTATCGAGTGAATTAACCACTCCATTAAACTTTAATGGTATTCAGTTTTTACGCATGAAATGTACACAGTACATATCGAATGTAGTTATTAACGTAGCGGCTATCTATCGTAACGCCGTTATAATAATACCTGTTAATACGGCCATCGCGATCATCTAATTATAAGTTATTGCGTTATCAAAGTACGCTCTCCAATCAGATTACCCACCGTATTATTGGCATAGCAGGCAAATTTGTTTCTAAAATTCCAGCGGCTTATAGCAAATGTTCTATTACGATCGATCGTTTGTTGTAACTCGATAGATACTTCACTTAAATGTAGAGAGAAACGTACGATTATAACCAATATCAATTATAACCAATGTCAAATTACGTCAAATTACGTAAAATACAAAAGGCAAAAGATCTGCGGTATATAAATTTTATCGTGAGTGTGATACAATGTTCTGATAACATTCATAAACGAAAGCAATAATAATTCATTACATGTTCGTGCAATAATAGCATAATTAATAAAATAATTGCAAATCAACAAAAATTTAAGAACAAGAGCCTATATATTTCCTAATGAAATATAGCCAATGGAACACACGATAATACCTCACTAACGATTACTTAAAATGGAATTACGTTCTTAATGGAAGAAACGGGACACGCCCTTTTCGATGAAAGAACAAGACTCCCGTGTTAAAGTATCCTTATGCGTATTTGTATATGAGAACCAAGAAGCCGCATTAAATTATTTCTATCGATCGAGCTGTCAAGAGCATTGTCCCGGTTGCGTTTACGTAACTTAAGTTTGAGCGATAGCGGCTTTAGGCTATCCAGCCAAGCGACCACGACCATGGCACGGCTCGTTCTTCGTCCTGCTACGGTTGCTGTCAATCGCAGGACTCCCAACGGTAGCCGACAAGATCGCATGCAAAATATTACGCTTCCATTTTCCCTCATCTATTTCGACGCGATTCTTAGAGGCGGAAGTGCGAACTCGCGTTACAAATCTGACTCTCACATTCTATTTTTTATACGGATTCGGCATACAATTACAATAATCAATAACCAAAAAATTCCACATATACACACACGATTGCTGTATATTACATAATTTTACAATAAATGCTGTGATGTAATCGTATTAAATTAATATTATTCAGTCTCAGAGGAATTAAATATAAAGATTTTTAAATAAACAACATATTTTTTTCAATGATTTCAAAGTTTCTTTCATAAACTTTCAACGTATATTTTTTGATACAGTAAAATTTTATATTTTTAATATTAATTAACACTATATACAAACAATGAAAAAGATTAATGTTACAGGCGTACGTTTATTTTATGGAAACCACATGGACAATAAATATAATCTATATCTATATATCGGCAATCTCTCTTTAATATTTCAATTCAAATGTGATGATTTATACTGGAAAGTACAGCAATATAAAATTTCACTTTTTTTATGTTGATAGATTTTCATTTATTTTTACTTCCCAATACTTACAATTAGTTGTGTTGAATAAATTATTCAGAGACAAAGAGCGTTTATTAATGAGTCATTTATCGATTTAAAAATCAAATGTCATTTAATTAATAATATTCTATGTTACATGTAAAATGCTTATATCCCGAAAGGATTGCTAAAAGTATATATGTATATATGATATAATTTTTAGACAGCTCAATTGTTGAAAGATTTTTTTCTTTGCTATTCCTTAGGCCAACTATATCGGTTAAAATCCTCACAAGTAGGTCACGGAATATTCGTGATCAATGTCCGTTTCAATGCAAAAGAGCAATTTTTCTTGAGAAAACTTTTCTATTTCCGTAGAAGTTTTTTTATCGCGAAGACGATTATTTCACGATCCGACGGCGCGCCACTTTAATCCCAAAATATACCGCATAAATACTTGTGCCTTACCAAGTACTTATATTCGCATACTTTCATCAAACAATTTATTCTTGACCGCATTCTTCATTGATCATACTTTACGCGATCGTATCAAGACATATCTTTGAAAGTTAAATAAAGATTTACAATCAATGCAGCTTATATCCATTTCTCATTCTCGAGCGTAATGAAATGAACAAAATATACTCACCTGTATAAAGAGCCAAGATGTGACCAGCGCCAAACTGCTATACTGTCCGTTAAATCGATAATGATACGCGTAGAAAGAGAAGTGATACAAGTAGAAAAATCTGAAACAAAAATCACGTACGGTTTAGACGTCAAAAATATCAGAAATGAAGAAAGTGCCCGTCACGAAATTAGTAGATAATAAAATATAAGCTTTCATAATATTGTTGAGACAAATGATAATCGTTGTGAATTAATGCACATTACAATGACAATATATACAAATAAATAGCGAATTAAAGGGCCGCAATACATAAAATTACGGAATACAGCGAGATTTATCCGTCGATGTGTACGCGATAATCTCTAAAATCCGTAACAACATCAAGCCACTTAACAGGTTACATAACGTAACGATATACATGGCACGTTCCCAGTGTTCCCACCCCATAGCAACAATATGGACGAACTATCGATCAGATCGTATCGAGTTTCAGCCTATTGAAATATCGAGGGTGACGCGTTGCGCGGCTAGCGGCTATGCGCTGTTATTACGTCCGAAAAAAATATCGTAGGTAACGCAATATACGTTATCAAACTATAGTGACACGCACAATTCTCATAAAAAGTAAAGTAAAAAGTAAAATAAAAATTCAATACGGTAAGTACTTTTTTCATCAATATGTGAGCAGGAGAGCATAATTTTTTTTAAGTAGTTGATTTCTTTATCAGTTTTTCTTAATCAATTTATTTATAAAGTTTATACATAAAATGAGGCTGATATTTATGAACTTTGTACAGGATTTATAATTAAATAATATAATTAAATGTGTTTAAACTCGCAAACTTGTCTCAATCTCAGTTTTTTACGACTTTTATAAAAATGATAAAACCGCTCTCTTATTACGTTGAAAATTAATTCACCTTGTTTCTATGATAAATGAAACGTTAAAATATTGATCTCTTAATTATCCTTTCTAATACGTTATTCTGAGTCGTTTTTCAATTATGAATTGAAAAAAAAAAAGGTTTCTTCGTAATCATCATTTCATATTATTTACCAAATTCATCTGATTATTAAATCTAATTATGACCATTTATTTCAAATTATTTAAAAAATTAAAAATGATAGAATTAAACTAAAAAATTCCCAATTTTTATTATTAAAATTATACAAGAATAAAATAATTTTTTCTACATTTTAGATAATTATAAAAAGAAGCACGAGCATTTATTTTTCATTGCAGTTCTTCTCTGATGAACGATGTTTGGGTGATGAAGGGAGGGGTTGTAATCAAGTGATTTTTACGAGGAGCTGTTACGGGGTCGCCAATATTTACGGATCAGGGCGAGGTTGAGGCAACACCACCCTTAACCGAAGAAAGAAAAGCGATCAGCAGGGGTGTGGTGATAGAAAAAGAAGACCGGGTTTGTAGGTATATTCCTTCGACGAGTACGGCGACTAATTTCCTAGAGTATATGACAGACTTTTAGCGTCTCAATCAACTCATATATTGAATATCGTTATACCATAAATTATTATTATATATCTCTATTGAATAATGTATTTTATACTTGATGAAATATTTTCGCGATAAGAGTATATATTATTTTGTCAGAGAAATTATAATAAAAGTAATAATATATATATATATATATACAAACATGTAATAATAAATTATATTGAATTAAATTTATAATAAATTCCTAACATATACAAAAGTTCCTAATGGCATTATAAGAAAAATAAGAAGACAATTAATTATTAAATTAGCATCAATATAGCAGCACGCTATAACATGAAATCCAAAAAAAGAGCTAGAATGCACATTCATAAAGATCAATCATAATACATTATGCACTTAGAAATTTTCAATTTCTATTTCAAAGTTACGATAAAATAATTGGTTTTTAAACAATACGTATCAGATGCATTTGCGAATCCGAAATCTTATGTGTAAATTTATATACGAGCGGCGTTGATTTGTAAACGTTTGGCATTACGTTTTATGACGCTGCCGTAAAGCGCAGTTTAGGCGGCTGATGCATCCTATTTTCGTTTATGACAACACAATCTAGGACAAACATCCAATAAACCTAATTATGTGTTGTTATAATCAGAAATGATCAATAAAATATTGCTTTCTAAACATAAACTATTGTTAAAAACATCTAAGTAAAATATTCGTTACATCCAATGTAATGTATAGATAGAAATTATACCTATATTTTTACATCCGTATAACAAATCAAACTAATCAAGACTCCTTATAAATCAAACTGAAAAGGATATGAGCAAGAAGAAAAGAAAAAAAAAAGAAATTAGAAAATATCGTAAAATAGAATATAGAGAACTAATTTATTAAATAATTATTATAATCTTAAAATTGTTTGATAAATTAGTTCTCTATATTCTATTTTACGATATTTCCTAATTTCTTTTTTTTCTTTTCCTTTTTCTTTCACTCTTTTTGCTTTTAATTCCGACATTTAAATTGTCGATGTAAAGGAGCTCACCATGACAGGATAATTTTTATTCACAATTTTTATATATGTTAGTTTATGTTGTCTCTGAAAAGCTCAAAAATGAACCGAAATAGTAAGCGCGTTTTAGAATAAAGAAATTTCACACTTCATAGATATATTATTTGTGCGATGTCTTCTGTGCTTGACTTCTACTGCCCGTATCCTTTTCAATTCTTATACTTTTACATTAATACAGTGAAATATTCTGTCAGGTAATTTTCATCTATTCTCAATAATAACAATCTAATGTATTAAAAACTTATACATTTTCACACGATACATAAAAACTTTCGAAATATAATCGTAAATCATCTGATAAATGTGGCGTATTTGCATGAGAGAGAGAGAGAGAGAGAGAGAGAGAGAGAGAGAGAGAGAGATGATTTTAATATCCAAAATGTCCAAAAGAATCGCGATGAAATAAAAGGTAGAACGAGCGGAGGTTGAGAAAGGGATGAGAAAGAATGCGCCACCGAAATCCCACGTTACGTATTCTGAGGACATAAGCTCTAAAGTGTCCCACGCTCAGGGAACCGCAACCATCCGACGACGATTCATACGTCTTTACTGGAAAAAGGGGTGGGCAAAGAAGTTGGAGACTCTCCAAACGCATTCTGAATTCATTGAATAGTGCTACCCTACCGAAGAATGGCAGGGTTACTTTCGGACTTCAAACGGACTCCGAACAAGTTCCAAGTCGTTTAGTGCAGCCGACAAACTTTTCATACTACGTAATGCCTACACATACACACATACACACAAATCATAGTTTTATTAAAGAAATATTATTATCTAGAACGCGATAATAATTATCTTTTATTATATATGATTAATCAAGTTAAAACTTATTCTACAATTGCGTAATCGTAGTTGTAAGTGGTTGTAGTCGTAAAACTTCATCAGTTCACAGCTGAATACAAGAAGACTATAATTGGTCAATTCTTAACTACGCTTACACAATTATAGAACAGACTTAAGAATCACAAAAATCGCTTTATCGATTAATTATATTTGTACTGTAATTATATATTAATGTTTTCCGCACTATATATTGCTAAAAATTAGAATTCTCACTGCCGAATATTTTTAAGAAATGTCTATCGTGTGCACATGTAAAAATGATTTACGAAAGGTGAACATCTTGATAATAAATTATATTTTTAAATGTCATCAATACATCCAAAAAATATTTTGTATCTATTTCTTTGACAAAAAAAGACTTAACACAACAGATATTGATGTGGAGGAAGAAATAGTTATCCCCGAAAATTCATGTCATCGCTTGGAATGGTTATGAATTTATGAGATATAATCTTTTACGTCACAAATCGTACAAAAGAATATTCACCAGGGCATACTTTGTCTTAGCCTCGCCTTTGGTCTGATGCAATTCGTAACAATCAGTTTCGGCATACATATAGACAGATTTACAATACGAAGGACAGTACAAAAGACAGTACCAAAAGAATCATGAAAAATAAATCCAATAAATATATTACGTTCCAAGAAATAACATTCTTATTGAAAAAAGAATAAGCCGTACAACACTAATCATATAACAAGATAAAGATTAAGATAAAGTACTCCAATCATAATTATAGTAATACTGATAAATAAATAAAAAACCAACACACACACACACACACACACACATACCTTTTAAGTCACATTCTAAAATTGTTTTCTGTACGAAGTTATCAGATTAATATTATCATCTTTAACACAGATTGTTTTAGTAAAAAATAATGAATTATATGTGATTAATACATATATGGCGCATCCGGATGTGACAGTAAAACTGTACGTTTGTTTAAGAAATTGTTTATTTTCTTTCGAAAAATAGTATCTTTCGAAAATCGAAACGAGGAAGAGCGAAACGAAAGGAAAAAAAAAGAATAAAAAGATCCCGCAGCGATGTTCCAGCGAATAGAAGAGGGTCGCGCTTTAACGGCGGTGGCACAGGATGGAAACAGGAAGACGGAGAGGGTGTAGCAGTCTCCATAACTGTACGGTCCACTCGGCTAACGTAAGTATATTGTCAATCAATCCATGGTATAAAAGCAATCTGAGCTTCGGACGACGGGGTGGCGGGTTCCCGCGGGGCGTAGAACCGAAGGACTAAGGTGAAGCGATGAGAAGAGAGGTGAGTACAAACAATCCCCCTCGCGTTTCAAAGAAAAGGAGAGAAGATGAAAACGGGGTGAAAGAAAGAAGCAAAGAAAGAAAGAAGGAAGGAAGGAAGGAAGAAAGGAAGAAAGGAAGGAAGGAAGGAAGAAAGGAAGGGAGGAAGGAAGGAAGGAAGGAAGGAAGGAAGGAAGGAAGGAAGGAAGGAAGGAAGGAAGGAAGGAAGGAAGGAAGGAAGGAAGG
>Ga0157364_1000176_pt1 | contig 33433 bp, 27 predicted proteins | sample AttsexASBM2_FD_111476 | JGI IMG/M metagenome (GOLD analysis project Ga0157364, IMG submission 111476) | Fungus gardens microbial communities from leaf cutter ant in Ribeirão Preto, State of São Paulo, Brazil - Atta sexdens ASBM2 | ecosystem: Host-associated > Fungi > Mycelium > Unclassified ...
CTTTCTATGGAGTCCTCTTCAGCAATATTATATGTGATTCTAACTAATATTTGAGCGATCCATAATTCAGAATAATGTCATGTTTCAGGTTCTCAATTGTTATAATTTGTATTCTCGAACGGAAATCTCATCATATCGTGAAGCTTTGGCAAAATAAATTCTCAAATTGTTGACTTACAAATTATTAATGTGTCAAAAAGATATGTTAAGAGAAACTATAAATAATTTAGACTGTCCAGTGTGTCGGTCAGTGTTTAACTCTGAATTTCAAATTCAATTTATATGAAAAATTTTAAGAAAAGACACTTTCTCACTATAATTCCTGAAAAATTCTTTCAATTCATGTAAAAATTCAAGGATAAATTTTTACCAGGAAAAATAAAATAAATTGTACATGGAAAGAGAGTTATACTAGAAGAAAAATCGGAGAATTACTATTTCATTAGATAAAAGTGATCACTACTTAATTAAATGAAAATGATTAATTAGGTGAGTAAAAAAATATTGCCTATTTATTATTCATTTATAAATTTCTTTTAGAATTCCAGGATCCATGTACAGTTGATTTCTGTCATAACCGTATAATTTGATCATAATTTTAAAATAATCACGTGACTATGCTAAGATACAGTAGATTATAATTTTTCGAATTTTTGCGTTCATAGATTTTTAAAAAAATTTGTATACTAAGTTATGTATAAATAAATATCAATCAAATACTTCATAAAAAATTAATTGTTCCTTTATTAAATTAATTTAAATGATTTTTTTACAAGAGAACAAAAAATAGAACAATTCGGTACATAAAGCAGCTTATATAAAAAAAGAAAATTTATTTCGAGGGAGAAGATCTCATAAAATAGATGTAAATCGTGTGTAGGTATTTGTATTATGGACTGATCATATATGCGGCGCGTTTTATCGATGCAAATTTTATTTGTTTACTCCATGTAACCCACGTGCTTTATCCTATTTTCTCATTCCTTTCCTATTATTGTTTCTATTTCTCCTCCTTCGATTCTCCCTTTATATACCTCTAACGCTTCTCTTTCATTTATTTACAAAAGAAAAAGCGGAATCCACCCTACGTATTGAATAGAAATTACTTATTTAGCTTAAAGTATCAGTATAAGTCAACAAAATTTTTTATGGGAATGGAATGCACACTTTTTTTCGGACATAAACGAATTGAATTTATTAATAGCAAAATAGTAAGAGAAATAATAAAATTTGTCCTCAATTTTTTGAACTATAATTTTATACGTTACATAAATTATGTTAATTTACGTAATACATAAACTGTAACGCATATCTGAATTAATTATTGTTAATTACTACGAAAAGCGATATAAATAATCGTTTTCATAAATAATCGTATTTATGTGATTCGTATTATTTATGTTTCATCGCATGTTATATTAAAATTCAAGCTTCAGCTTATTATCAGAATGTTTGTTAACTAAAAAAAGTAAAATAAAAAATAGCCGAAATAACTTAATTCTATCTGAATTGATATAAATCACTTTTTTTGGTGTCGAAAAATCGCCATCTTGTTATTTCTCATTTCATGATCTTGTTGTGAAAGATATGAACTGCAGACTAGTCTGAACTATCGTAAAAATAAAATTCCTATGACACTGCGTGACGCTGCTGAATGATGTGATCCTTGGGCTATTCATTGTCGTTCTAAGAAACTTATGAGGCAAACTTAAAGTTGTAGACGCGACATAGTCTTGACAAACGTCAGGATCGCCATCTTCGCATTTGAAATGACATTTCATGATGCAGAGAGGAATATATATAGATTCATTTATATTCTTTTCTATCTTAGCATCCGAGTTTTTATTGCTAAGCTGCCCATTATACCTTTTATAATCGTCACGTGCGAACGTAAAAATTTACGAGGCGCAATGCGATATTAAAGTTTAAATGGCTAACGCAAGAGATCAATCCGATTTACACCACGGTTAGTACTAATCAACTTTAACGAGGATGTATTTCAAATATATTTCAAATATTAAAACGCACTTTGATTCGAATATATTAGCAATAAAATACAAAATAAGGTAAAATACGAAATAAAATATGATGGAACAAACAATATGAATAAGATATAATGTAAAAATATAAAATGGAAGATCTAAAATAATAATCGTTCTTCACGTAGTCCAATTAAACATTCGCAATTAAACGAGAAGTTAATTGAAAATTTATTTACGTTGCGAGCGTGCAATGTTTGAAAATTGTAAATTAATATCGCCCGCGGTAAAATAATGATGAAAAAAGAATATAATAGAAATAAACGTTTCGATTTAATAGTCTTTTTTAATTCTTTATTTAACAAACGAAAGAAGGACAGCAAAATCCCTCTTTCACGAATATGTCGATCTTGACAGAAACTAAATTATTTCCGCGGGAATAATATATCTGAAAGCGAAAGAAAAAAGAACTAGAGACAGCGTAATGCCTACGAATTTTCATTGAAGTTGAGAAGTTCCCATAATGGGAACTCCAAGCTCCAAATGATATGAGAAAATTCGTTGGCGATTCTTTAAGTCTACACGAAAAGAATAATTTTGCTAGAAAAAATATCTGAAAATTTAGATACAGATACAGATCCGAAAGTAATTTTGTTAGTTCATCAAAATAATTATGTAAATTCAAGCATGAAAAAGTTTGATATTCCAGCAACCAATTTGAACGTCCTGCATAATTATTTTGATAGTCTAACCAAATTATTTTCAAATCTTTATGAATATTTAGCAATTTATCTGTAAATTTGTAAATATTTCAACAAAGCTGTTTTTCTACGTAGAAAAATTTTTTTCTTATGTTTCAGTTTTGCGTTTTTTCTTACGAGAAAAATTTTCTTAATTACGTTAAATATATATATTTCAGTATTTTAAATTATATTATTTTTCTATAACTCATAATTCGATTTTAATAATAATAAGATAAAATATGTATAATTGATTGTTGTAATTTTTCGAAAATGCTTGATTGATATGTGAAATTATAAGATATGAAATTTTAATTAAAAATTCATTAGTCTTATAATTTAACAGAAAATCAAACGCATTAACGCACGAACTGTGATTATCATATGTGGTACTTCGAAGCTTGAACGTTTACTTGCGTCAAGTCAAGAGATGTTGGGGAAGTTCGTGAAGATAATTTGGTTATCTTTGCGGAGTGTGTTCAATATTGTATAATCTACATAAGACGGTGATTTTACGGGGGATTTCATGTAATTGCAGAGTAATGAAATTTGCGAGTCTAACAAGTTAAATCCTCTTGATCGTTTTAATTAATTTAATTAAAGGTCGTCGTTTCGTTATGAGTAAGGTATCAATTCATTAGATGGAGCTTATTAAAGAAGTTTTATTTGAACAAATTGCAATAAACGAGGAATAAGAATTGTGATAAATCGCTTATTAACTTTAGTATTGTTAATGAGGACCGCTTTACTTTTGTTATCGCTTTAAACTTTTGATCGCTTAAACTTTTTCTAAATTGTTCAACTTAATGGCATCATTAATTCAGCACAATGAAAACGCAAATAACAAAAAGACGAAAAATGATAAAATCTGAATATTATAATGGACAAAAATATACTAATGTTTTATATATATATATATATATATATATATATATCTTATCGCGTATAACAATCACACGTTTTACTAATTCTGCAAAATAAAAATCAATTGTTAAAATTTTTTATTGCAGAACTATGTAATGTTTTTTTCTTGATTAGATAAAAAAAAATGTGATTGAACGAGTATTCTCCTTTCTTATTGCGTGCTTTCTTGTTGAGTACTCTTATATAGAAGTGAATTGTCTATTTCGCGATTTCATTATGTCGTCTAATGCTTCTCTCGTCAATTTGATGTTCATTTTCTTCATTCCTTTTTCTACGATTGTAGCACATTGATATAACAATGCGCGCGTGTAATATTTCTTTTATTTTTTTGTTAGCGAAGTTTGATCAAAGTTCCATGGAATAAACTGTGAGATATTTTTTGCATACAGCTCTGAGCAAATCCTTCGATAACGATACGATGCAAAGCTTTATAGCGAGAGCATTATTAGTTTTTTATATATATAGAGAAGATGTTTTATTATAATATTACTATCAAAAAACTTTTAAGTTACTCGAAAAGTTACTAGAAAAAGGAAAGAAAACGGCAAAGAAAAAAATTTCTTACAAAGTTCTATTTGTCCTAATTTTATATTGTGCACGAAATATTGTATTTTACTTGGGATTGAATCTTAATAATATTCATATTTTTAGCATAAAGTCTTAATATTTTTCCCGTAATTTTAAAGTAGAAGAAGCTATGATTCCATGGAACTTGACTAATATTTCAAAATAATAAAGAAACGTCATATCATTTTGAGATAATAATCAGTTGTGAAGAAGATCTCGTTGGATTCCTCTAGAGAAACATCGATTCATCCCCTTTTATGGATCAAGCTTCGGGGACTGTTGGTTGAATCATAAGATCATTTGTTCGTGGACGGTTTACGAGATAATTTGAAAGATTGATAACGTTGACTTTTAATATGAAAAAAAAACCAAGAGTCGAATAAAATTCATGGGATGATAATTCAATTAAAAATGATTCTTGCTGTATGTTTACTTGTTTATTAAATAGCAATGTCAGAGGATCGCGGATATATTTGAGAACCGAAAATATAATCTAATCTACCATATGCGCTTTGCTTCCTGTATCTTATTTCATACGTCTTATCCTTAACCTCGCCTTTAACACTTTTTATGATCGTTTTATCGATCATATTTCTTGTCACACGTATTTCTTGTCTTTTTCGAAATTCATCGACTTTTATCTCGGACGCCAGAAAACGAAGAAACAGGATAAAAAAGAAAAAAATAAAAAAAATAAATAAAAATATAAGAAAGAAAGTAAAGCAACAGGAAGTAAAGAGCACATTGTAGATTAGGCTTAAGAATGCATGTGTTAGCGAGAAATATCTGTAGAGGATTTACATTCGGAACAAAGAAAATAGCAAAACTATAAACTGAACAGGATGAGATTAACTAAGTGTGCCTTTCAACAAGCGACACAGTACAATACAGTGATCATCTCATCTTTGTTTAACATTGGCAAACAACAAGGATGTAATGATTCATTGTGTCATATTATCTGTCGCTTGTTGGAAGGACACTAGGACAATAGTTTTATTCAACTTACGAGCACAATGAGATACGAGAGAGGAATCTTGGTGAAGTTTCTTTTAATGCTCTGGAATTGAAACACGGAAAAGAGTTAATACAATTGATATTAACTGTTTGAATGATATTCTTCTTGTCGTCATTTTTCTTATGAATTATCACAATCTTTTTAGCCCCCATGGAGACTCGATCATAACCATAAGTGACGCACAAACGCATTCGAAGGGCATCACAAACGTAGCTGCAACGTCAATGAAAGAAGATGAGAAATAAATGCACAAAAGCTGTTAAATTATATAAACTGTTATAATATTTTCAATTCATCAAGTTCGATTTGTTTTAATACAGATATACAATAATCGAGATAAAATCATTTAAAAATGTTCTTGTAAAATGTCCGAAAAATTAAAGATTTTCCTCGTGTTAATGTAAGCGCAGAGTAAAAAATCTTGCAGAAAAATAGATTTATAAATAATATTTAAATAACCATTTTTAAAGAAAATTCTATAATTATCGAAGATATGAGTTTTCACTATACGTTTTCTTTCTTTTTCTGTTCTTTCAATTTTTTTGTAAATAAAAATCAATGCATATTTTGTAATGTTTTACGATTATTTTATAGTTTTATAATTGAAATTATAGATCTTTAATCTTTCTTAAACTTTTAGATTTCAAAACACTATTACTAAAATATTAATTGAAAAGCAATTAATTTAATTAATAAATATAATTTTTAGATACATTTATTTTATTGTTAATATATTGCTCTTGTTAGTAGTAATAGTAATAGTAATAGTTTAGCTAAATATTATAAATGTATGAGAACCAATTTTTGTTAATCGCAACGCGTAAAAAAGATTCGATCAAAAGCTGCTCACGCAGTGAATCGTCGGAAATATTTAATCGCTCAAACGATTTATTGCGCAACACACCCAATGCTAATCCAACAACACATGTGCACCTATATGAAAACTATCAAGCATGTATCTGTTTATACAAACAAATCATTGGATAAAGGCATACAAAGCATCCTCCATTTCAAATCAATAATTGATATATTAAACTTAATGATTCTTTATAATAATCTTCATATTAATAATTTTTTAATCTTTAGTATTAAATATTTTCATGTATTTTTGTTTATGTAAATATTTTTAATTAAAATAATTTTGCGTTGAAATAAATTAATATTTATTAAGGAGATCCTAAAGTGACAAAATTATTAAAATACAAGTTAGAAAGTGCTCTGAATTGACTGTACAAATTATAAAATTCTTTTACACAATTAAAATAAGCAAACAAAAAATAATTTCGCACATATATAACTAATGCTCGGCTCAAATTGATTCACACATTCTTTGATTTAATCTTGAAAGTCTAAGTTTAACTTTTTTTAATTTAAAGTACTTTCTAATTTGTAATGTTCGATAATTCTATCACTTTAGAATTTTCTTAAACTTAAATAAGACATAAATTACAAGAAAGTTTCATAACTTTGTGCATCTCTGCAGTTTTAGTTTGTTATTTTACTTACTTTTTATTTTCATTAACTGTTTATAACTTCAAGAATATTCTCAATATTTCCGCAAGAAAAAAATTGATTCCTCTTCAAACTTGTCAGATTCTGTTACTAATGGTTTATCATGAAGAAAAGAAAGGCAATTTTATGTGATCATTTAGAGAATTTGTGACATTCGTTCCAATAAAAGATAGATCCTTTTCTTACAAGACAGGCGCCAATTGAGCACGAACCGATATTTTTATTGAGAAGAAATAATGACAATCTCTATTAACGTTCGATACGAATGAAGAAATTGTACATTCAAATTATAGTTATTTGCCAGAATTTAAACTTCCATTAACTTCTCATGTTAAAAAAATGCTATCAATTAAAATTAGATTTAAATTAGATTTTGTTATTTTTCGGACATTTTCTTTAACATTTTGTGAACAATTGTTTATGGCAAATGTTTTTTAATAACCTTACATAATTCTAAGTTACATAATCTTATTCCTTGACATTTGAAATGAAAAAAAATTGTTCAATTACATTAATTTCGAGCAAAGATATATAAATTTAAATTATATTGAATCCGTTCAGGCGGAAATAAAAAATGAAGTGTAAGTTAATATAAAAAGAGAGTAACAGAAACGTAAAGAAAGCTTCTAGCGAAAATTAAAACAACGAAGTGTGAAAGAGACGGTTACGTCTTTTTATGTTTTGTCTCAATTCTCATCTTTTAGAAGCTCCATTTACGTTTCTGTTACTCTTCTTTTATATTCAACTTACATTCCGATTAACATTTTTTAAATAAGATAATTGGTGTTTAAAGGCAAAAGCTTCACAACAAAATTATATTATTCAATATCACTTAACTTATAAATTACATCGGATTTAATATTACAAGAAAATAATGCATCATTCAGAATAATGCGAAAGTGGAATGTTTATATCGAATAAATAAAATGTATCTTTTCAAAAGGAGCCTGTTCGATAAATACATATAAAATTAACATTATAGAAATATAACAGAGAGAAAAATTTATAATGTTATAATAAAATAAGTATAATATGTAATAAAAGAAAATTTCGCAAGTTGTCTGTTATAAAAAAAAATATTTTTCCACGATATTACTTCGATTAAAACCGCTCGTATTATTTGCATTGGTGATATAAAGCTACCGAGTATTTGATTAGTTGCTTAACGAGCGAACATTTGAGCGAAATGTCATATCGCTGTAAAAGTGCCTCTCTGTTTATGTAACGTTAAACAATGTATGCGACAATTTAAAATCTGTTTTATGTCTCGAATTTGCGTATCGTGTTTCTCTCTCCGGATTCTATTCGGATAATACAAATAATTCTCGATAGCGCAAATAGAATCGAAAATCATACAATTCTACATTGCGTTTTCAACAAGCTCTCTCATATCTTGCAAAATGTTTTCACAGCCAACCGATATCCGTTATATCGCGAACTGTCATTGACAGATTCTGCACGCGATATTTCCTATCAGATACTAAAACGAGATGCATCATTTTATTCAGTATATAAAAAAATTAAATAACAATGAAAATGAAATAAAGATGTCAAATTCAACTAAAAGACATCTACTAATTTAAACAATAAAAATAACAATCAAAAGAGGGCCATTCAGCGCAATAAACGCACCAACAATTTAAAAAAAATTCATTACGAGCCTAACACATATTCGACTACGCAAATAAATTTTTAAATAAATCTGTATTAAAAAAATCTATTTCCTATAAATAAATAAAAATTTTTTTTAGAAAGAAATATGTTGTGTAATAGAGTATTTGGAGTAGTATTGGCGTAGTATTGCAAGGAATATTCGCGCACTGTATTACGATGAATTAAAACGTTCTTATCATCCCTTTCTACGTTATTATTGATCATAACGGGCCAATCAAATGTGTATTAAACCACTTATGAGAAAAATAAAACGTAACACGATCGAGCTCATAATAGATTTGACCTTTACAAATTTTCGTATATCTGAGCTCATTCTACAATTGCGTAGTTATAAGTGATTATAATTACAAAAATTGACCATTTACAGTTGAGAAGAACAAGTATAATCATTTACATATGCTTACGCAATTGTAGAATGGATTTTATAGGACAATCAAAGATTCACAACTAGGGAAAAGATCACTACTAGTTAACAATATAAACGTGCTGTATTTAATCGCAAAATTATATTTCTATAAAGTTATATATATTTCAATATCAAGATTTATAAATGTGTTGCATAAAAGGCATATGCTTCGTACAAATGCGTATTGGTATTTATGCACCTTCGTATTTAGCGTATTTAATAACTGCTGCCACAATTATTGATTACGTGACAGAACAAATTTGATACGCAATATAATTTCAGCGTATTGAATACAATTTTCTTGCGAAAAAAATTTTTAATGTTCTTATTAGTAACAGTTTCTTTTTCTTTATAGTAATTAACATACAAAAACCAAATTAATTAGCTTCAGGATATCAGTGATGTTTAGCAGTTAATGCATAGATTGCTTTTATGCATAACTGTTAAAAATCGGTATGTACTAAGTCTTTCTTCCTTTTCATTTATCTTGTATACTTTTGCTGGTATGTTTAACAAGTCTTATTAAACGGCCAGTTTTCTGAGAACCATTTATCGAATTTTTTAGTATTTTTAGCAAGCCATTTGATATTCTTTGAAACTGTTTCGAGAGTTTTGGCTCGACCGTCCGCACCAGCACCGGCTTCAGGATATTTCTCAAAGAAAGCTTTTATCTCGTCCAGCTTCGTTTGTGTGGCAAATGAACTTGTAATGGATGGTATAAGATCACCGAGATATCGATCATTCAACGTATATCTGTTCACCAAGAATTCCCAGTTCTCGCGTACCCAATCCCACACCAATGATGTACCATCGGGATTTTTGGAAATTATAATCAAGCATTTCAAGAAATCTTGAGCGCGGACAAATCTTTCATCAGTTGCTCTGATAATATATCTAAAAAAGGAGTTAAATTATATTATCTAACTTTTAATAAAAAGTATATTTTAAAAATTAACGAGAGTAGATTTAATACTAACTCCTTTAAAACATCAATAGATTGTATCCCTGCTAATCCTGCCATTATTTTATTCTTTTCACCAGGATCAGTCTCGTCTTTAAATCTTTCGAACATGACACTCCATTCGCTCGCATCCGAATGGTAGCGCATACCTAATAAAAGATTTTGCGTTCCATTAAAATTTCTTGACACTCAAATAATATAGGCAATGGATCACATTAGATAGACCAACCATAGTAATAAACCAATTCGCGAATATCAGGATGCTGCGGCTTCTCTTCTATCAGCCATTCCTTAAAAAGCTCTCCGGCTTTTTTTAAGCATTCAGGTGAATTCATTGCACAGGCCAATTCGATTACCATCGGTCGCACTTTATTATCAATGTGCGGTATATCTTCTTCAATTGCATCATCGACGGTCCAAGTTACATCCTTATAGATTGTGTCTACCAATATCGAGACGAAAGACTAAAATGGATTATGTAAAAATAATATTTGTAATGGTATCAGACAATAATTTGTAATACTTCGATTGACATTACTTGAAACGTGTTTGCAATAAATGGTTCAGTCGAGGAAGTTAACAAAGTATATATCGTCATCAGTTTCGACTTTGCAACCGCCCATGGAAGACAATGATACTCCTCGGTGAGATACATACTTATATTCAACACAGTGTCGTATTCGATCTCACCAGCCTCAGCTAAACTAAACAAATCATCCAAAAGATTCGCTCGATCCAACTTTGATATTTTCTGCAATAAAAAACAAAAATAATATAATAAAGTAAACCTTCCAAAAAAATTAAGAATAATGTTTTAATTTTGTCTGTCAATAAAATAATCTGTAAATCATAATTTTTATTTATTGTAATTCCTGTATTAAATAAAAAAATTACGTGACGCTTTACCGTATGGTGAGACCGAAGTAATTCATTGAATGTTTCCCATTCCTCGTTATAATTAACTCGATAGAAGCCAACTTGACCAGCATTTAATTTAAACCATTTCGTACGTTCGTCGACTTCGATCACCACTGTAAAATAGAATTTTACATTAAGAGAAAATAGTAATAATTCGTGCAGAAAGATTGTAAATTATATAATTAAAATTGAAACCTTCATTTGCATCCTTGTCAAACCATACAAGAGTAGATACTTCGTTTCTGTTAGTGATATAAACAATAGGTATGGTCCATCGATATCTGTAAGATGTCATTTTGAAATAAGTTTGTCAATTAACATCTCGAGATAAAGCAACTCACCCATAACTTGATTTTGAAGGATCAGATTTGGCATCTTGATCGTCCAAAAATCGTTTTTGAGTTAATGTATAATTGTTTCCAGACTTTTTCACATTAACAACAGGAAAGCCTTCTTGTCTTGTCCAAGTATCCATTATAGCTGTTACATTTAATTTGTTTCCAACTGCATCTTGCAAAACTTCGAAGAGATCCGCCGTCTCTGCATTCTCATAAGCGTACTTATTTAAATAGGTACTAATTGCACTGAAGAAGACATTAGATCCAAAGAAGTTCTCCATCATGCAGATTATAGATGCTCCCTAAAATAGACATTTGATTAAATAAATACAAGACAATACAAAGACAATACAAGATTAATAAAAAGTGCAAAAATTATCAAACAATATATTATATTCATGTACCTTTTTATAAGATATTCCATCAAAAAATGATGTAATATCGTCTGCATTTTGGACATTATAAATTATAGGATGAGAGCTCAACTTTGAATCAGGAACAAAAACTTTCTGCATTACTTCAATAGGAAATTCCTCCATCTGAAAACAATATTAAATATTATAGATGTGTAATATTATATTTTAAACATTTATATCAATTATATGTTTAATTAAATTGTTATTTAAAAACTAACATATCCTTGATGTGGTAGAATTGCATCTGAACATTTAGATGCCATGAATGTAGCAAAACCTTCGTTGAGCCATAAATCATTCCACCACTTCATGGTGACTGCAAAAAAGTATGTCTAATGTTTTCATTAATTCACAGTTAATTGATATAAAATATTTACCTAGATTTCCAAACCACATGTGTGCCAATTCGTGACAGATTACGTTAATGACGTCACGCTTATCATAAATGGAGTTACTATTGTCATCGTAAAGCATTCTTGTTTCTCTGTAAGTCACTAAACCCCAATTTTCCATGGCGCCGGATATAAAATCGGGAATGCCAGCCATATCTGTATAAATAAGTAAATAATCTAAATAAATATATAAAATTTTATGTGTGTGTGTGTGTGTGTGTGTGTGTGTGTGTGTGTGTGTGTGCGTGTGTGTATTTAAGAATAAATCCATTGAGACCGTTAAACATGTATAACAAATTTAACTTTATTTCAATCAATTATTCTTTTTTCGTGCAAATTATTTTTACATATTTACCGAGTTTTGGTAATGGATAATCTATGTTGAATAAGTTTATATAATATTCAATAGCTTTCACGCCAATATCCAAAGCAAAATCTCTTTTCTCTTTCGATTGTAGTCTTGTAGTATAGACAGTGATCGGAAATTTTCGATCATTTAAGCCATTCGCCATTCTACTTGTACCAACAAAATCACTGATAATAAAACAAGCTAGGTACGTGGACATGGGCACAGTTTTTGTGAAAGTCACTGTTGCTAGATCACGTTCCGGTGTATGTAGTTGCGTACTCTAAAATAAAAATAATTCCTCAATACACTGTTTAATAATTTCAGTTTTTCGAAAAAGGTAATAATTATTACCATCAAAAATTATCGCGTACCTTTACATCCATATTGGATAAGGCACTATAGCAATCATTCATAGGATGAACCAGTTTTATCGAAAATTCTGCCTTAAAATTGGGTTCATCGAAACATGGGAAAGCTTGTCTAGCATAAGTTGGCTCGAATTTGGTAGTTGCAATGTACCTATTAAAAATATATATACAATACATTATAATCTATTTTACTATATTAATGAATAAAAAATTATTTAAATTTATTACAAAATTTTTGTAATAAATTTGTTTTAAATTATTACAAAATTTGTGCATTTTTTATTTAGTAAAATAAAAAATTTATATTACCTGGTTTCATTAATTTTTTCAGTCTTATACTGATATTTGCTGTTATAAAATCCAACTATTTTATCTTTGAGACTGCCATCAAATTCCAGGCTCAAGTTATATAATCCGGATTTAATATCGTTTTCAGTTGTTATCATAAAAATTTCATATTTAGTAGGCTTGCTGATAGAAGAAATATTAATTTCATAGTCTTCATCTAGTCCATACGTTATTAATTTTACAGATGTAATGTTGAGATCTTTTTGATGAAGAGCTATGGATGTCCTATTGTTGTCCTGCTTGATATCAATAAGAATGGTCACCTTTCCGGAAAATGTACTTTCTTTAAGTTTTGGATGCAAATAGAGGTCATAATGAATAGGTACGACTTCTTTTGGCAATCTGAAGCTTTCATCAGGATCAAACATTATTGTATATGCCTCTGGTCTATTCGAATCTACAAACAGAATTAATATATGTAATAGTTATCTATAAATAATCATTACATTGCACGCAGATAAATCTTAAAATCTTTATTTGACCGATATCATGTTCGATTAATCTTACATGTTGATGTAACCAATAAGGGAACAAAATGCCAGCTATTATTCCGCAATATAGATTGAAAACAAAATTTAGCTAGTGTTTGATTCAGCCTAGAAGTTCAAAGAGAGTTATAACCATGCAAATCGGATCCGAATAAAATATTTTTGGAAAGTAATGTTATTTTGGATGGTCAGTAGTAAGTATAGTAAAGTAATATTTGCATTATATTACAAACATCAAATATTTGCTAAATTTAAATTATTGATATTACACATTACTGCTGTAAAACACAAAGCATTTTTTAGGCACGAGTTTCTTCCCGATCAGCTGATCATGAAATCGGAGCATAGAGCGGACATTCACTTTTTGTCTTTAAATACATTTACATTCTGTTAACATGGTTATTACAGTTATCACATTTTTTAAAATCTTATCTTTTATCGATTTGTATACGTATTAAGTACTTTAACATGACGATTCTAATTATTTTAAACACTTGACTGTTGAAATCGGAGTATTAGGCTGCGATTATGAATAGAAGATTCAATTGAAACTTGATTATCACTTCACATTATCAATAAATACTAAAGAGAACAAAAACCCGAGTTGAATATGTAACATATTTATATATATTTATACTTTTGTAATTGTATTAGTAAATGTAAACAATATATGCACCGTTTAACTGCTTTGGTTCATATAAGTTTCCTTCCTACCTTCTACTTCAAATAGTTCATGGACATATGAATGTCTACATGTCTAATCGATAACTGAACTTCAAATGTTTTTCAAAAAAACTTTTGATATCTCGAAAATTATCTGTTAAAATAATAAATCTGATAATATGAAATTTTTTTCAACTTAAGAATTTTATAGAGTAACAGTTTATTATAGTGACTATAGTAATTTCTAATAATCGTAATTTCTATATTCATAATCTATTAATTTAAATTGTAATTCTTTTTTAAAAATATAAAAATTTTTTAATAAATTTTTCTATCTGTTAATATTCTTTATTATTATTCTTATAAACATAAGTTTTATATTTTCTTGAAACTATATTGTAATACAGACAAATCATTTGCGGATAAAATTTATTATAATTATTTATTGAAGAAGTATCAAAAAATCTATTTTCAGTAATAGAGTGACTTGTATATTTTCTAAAAAAAGACTTCAATAAATTTTAAAATATAGAAAAATGTTATTTTATTGTTCCACACATAAGAGAATATCATCTACAAAGGCACTTTTAAATTTACCGCCAAATAATTATGAGACTCATGTGAGGCCGGATTCACATCTTGACGGAAAAGTAGAAAGCGGAAAAGCGGAAGCCAATCGGAACTCGCAGTAGTAGTAGGCGATACATTTCGCTTGTCTGCTTTTGTCTTCCCGCGAGTTCTGATTAGCTTCCGTTTTTCCGCCAAGGTGTGAATTCGGCCTGGAACAGAAGCTTATGTCACCTTGCCGATTGAGTTGACAAAGTGATAACTCGTTGATTAAACTTTCGTTAAACGCATTATAAATATATTTGCATTTCGCGAGCAGTTTTGTCTTTTTCTTATGGAACAATTTCTTTTTTCAGAAACTTGTGGACCTGAGATGTAATTAATAAGCACGACATATTAACATGATAATTTTTTATCACATTCAGTAGAAATTACTCCACTTTGGCACTGATAACAGTTGAATTTTTCGTATTCTCACCGTGTCGACTATAGCTCGTTGCCTCGACAGTCTGGTTTAGCAAAACGACTAATATTGCCAGACAGGTACAAATTAAACTCAAGATAAAGCAAGCACCGCAGGTAAAACAGAGGAGAGCGGAAATGGTGTTGTTACTACAAAGTGGCTTCGATATCGTTGCTGATGTTGCATCGAGACGAAGCGCGCCGCCTTTCGGTCGGCTTTCGACTTTGTTGTTACCCATTATTGGGATACAACAAAGGAAAACCGAGTAATTTAATTCAATATTCTTTAAAAGTATTCTCCTTACGCAAGATGTAAAGAAGATCAAAAACACCTGTAATGAAAAAAAATATAATCGATAATTCTAAAATCAACGAGTCGAATAACTATTCGAAATATAAAAAATAAACATAAAGTTTTATTTTTTTTTAAAATGGAGCAAAAACAAATTGAAAATACATGTAAATAATTTCTTATTTAAATTACAGTTTTCAAAATCAAACATTAAAAATTGAGCAATTAGAGGAAAGTGGGGAGGATTATATGCTATAGAATTATAAACTATATATATGAACATTCTTCTATCGATTATTCACGGTTTTCATATTGAATAATTCTTCATTTGATAATGTATTTAACAAATGTAAAAAAAGTCAAAGCGAAAAAGTTTCGTGTAATTGTGCATATAGATTCGGTAATTGTGCGCAAAACAAAAAAATTATAAGAAATAAATAAAATTAATGTTCTATGGAATATTGATAAAATGAAAAAATAACAACATATTTTTTAAACAAATGTAATGGAAATATATATATTAAACCAATATATTAATACAAAATTAATACAAAATTTAAAAAAATAATAAAATTGGAGAATAAATTGTAACTGAATCTTATGTATATTTATGACCATCTGAAATAATACGAAGAAAAAAACGAAAAAAAAAACAATGCTAGTCATATTCAAGACGAGTATTGTGTATATTTCAAAATGCATTTGCCAAACTGACTCGATAAGAAATGATTACGCAAAAACTTTTTAATTTAGCTCAATGAATAATAGTTCAAAAGACGCACATAATAACATATTTTAGTAATATGCATGATTAAATAAATAAATTAAGGATACGGATTTACTGTCTTATTTTATAGATGTCAAAATTATTCTTAAAATATACAATTTTACTTTTTCTCTCTTTGGCTGTTAACTTAGAACATACATACTGGAAGGGCCATATCGTATGTAACCAATGTAATAAACCAATGTAATAAAAGTGTCTCCAAAATCTATCTGTTCTTATTTGAAGCTTGTTTGCTGGGCGCTTGCGCGTAATGATACCGGGTAATTCGAACTTGGAAAAATATAGAATAGTTATCAAAATGTTATTTGAAATTTGAAAATGATGGAAAAAAATGTTCTCAGCTATCAAATTATCGTCGTTGTTGATTATAATTATACACTTAAAATATACGTATATTAATATACATATATTTTATATAATTTATATAATTTAAATCAATTCAATACATAACCTTAGAGCTTGGCTTAAAATTATGTACGAAGTAAGACTATACTTACACAAACATTTAGAAAAGGATAGATGTTGATGTCATCGACAGTCACCTATGGCCCTTTCAGTTTATATGTTCTAAGGCTGTTAACTACACTTTTAAATTATATAAGTTATAATTGTATCCTAAATACCTCTAACTAAAAGTTTCCCCGCGGTAGCATCTCCATCTATCGAGAAAGTATTAAAGAATGTGCACAATTAACCACTGCGCATAATTTTACCCCACTTCCCTATTTATAATAAATTGGGTCCATTCTGTAATTATAAAAATAATAAAACTATAAACCGATTACATATTTTTCCGACATATATGATTGTATAAACATGTATAACACTATTCAATAATTAAATTTTCTCCGAAGTGTCATAGTACATATATCAAAGATTTTTTTTTGTAATGATGCTGTCATCAGAATTTGTATATCAGGATTTTTAATATTGGAGTGAAGATTAAAAATCATCCCAATTTGTTATTATATTTCAATTTACTAAAAAATTAAAATTTCTGACGATAGCATCCTGTTTAGCAGAAATAAATCTTCCTAATATGTATAATTAATATCACAACATTTCAAAGAGAAAAAAAGTTATTTTTGCTAAATTGTGAAATTTATTTTTTTTACAAAAATTCAAATAATTTAACTTGATGAAAATAAGTCGTATAATCATAAAATTTATTTGAAAGTTCTTGCTGAACTGCATTTTATGTACTGTAGATTTTATTTAAAAACAAGATTTTATTATGTCATTATAAAAATGTTGTGAAAATGGCCACAAATATTTTACCTCGATTTACTCATATTCTGATGTGCTAGAAAAATTCTGCTAACATCGCGAAAAAATCTTTGAGGAATGTACTATAGCATTTCAAAAAGAAAAAAAATGACTTTTTGTCGAACAGTGTAATTGATCAAAATGGATCTTTGTACTCCAATTTTATGTGACGCAGACAGCATCCATGTAAGCTTAATGTGGGCAATAAATGACGATACAAACTCTCTTGATGACTTGTTAGAAATAAATTATTGCAGTTAGAAGATGCACGCGCCACAGTCCACTGCACTCGATATGTGAGATAAATTAATGCGTGATGCACTATCTATAGAATGCACACGTGTGTTGTCGCGCATGCAAATTTCGATTATGGAATGTAAGATTCGTTGCGTCATTTCTTCATAATACTGTTACGAATTAATTATTAGAAAATTTGAATTACTTTCTTATGCAAATAATAAGTACAATTTTATTACAAAATATATAATTATTATTAAACAAAGCAATATTCTCTTACTGTGTTTTAAATTCATGTATTTATAAGTGAAATTTTTATTCGACCGAAGGGATGAAATGATATCGCACTTTTCTAGTTCAAGACAAATCGTATTCCGAAGTTATCATAATATTGTCTAAAGATACTATTTCATGCACAATAAAACTACGAAATATAATAAAACTTACTTTGTTCGTTCGTACTTTCTAGGACACGTGACTTTTGTCCTCGGATTAATTCATCAGCACGTTACCCACATATCGAGTAACAAACTGATTATTAGACGAAATACAAATGAGAATATGCGATCTTTCATAGAGTTTTTATAGCAAATGTTTTTATCTTTGTGTGTCTGGAAAATTTCCATGCTACATTAAATTTTCCAATCTATCCGATTGACAACAATCCTATATTGCTTTTAGCATATCTAGCTCTCTATTTAACTCTCTCTTTTTTTGTTTCACGATTTCACGTCACTTTCAACGAAGTCAAGGTGATTACAATATGCGTTGATATCATAGAAATTTTAACAGAATTCTGAAAAGTAATATGTTACAATTGTAGTTATTTAAAAAATAACGAGTTACTTTTCAATTATTTTTCTATTAATTTTTAGTAATTTTTTTGCTATTTTAAATACAAGAATCTCATACATTTCTAAAATTATTAAATTATTTTATTTATACTAAATATAGTATAAGCATGTTGTAATGATAAATTTGGTTGTATATTTATAATAAATTATATTTATAATAAAATAATATTTATTTAAAAAATCAAAATTATAAGATGTGTTTACATATTATAAGGCACTCAATTCTTAATACATTTATAGAGTGTGATTGAGAATAAATATATTTTTTTAATGTTCAAAATGATTGTTCAAAATTTCTTATTCATTTATTTCGAAAATTAGTATTACAACTCTCACTATAATAAAACAGTTTTTTATATACAAATAAATTACAAAGAAACAAGTTACAAGAAAAAACACAATTTTATCAATTAATAATGTTTTTCAAAAAATATTCACTTATTCATTACAATAATGCGATGTGATTTATTACAAATACCTTTGGGTTCTTCCAACTTTAACAATTTCATTTCCACATATTCTTATTTAAAAAGAAAAGCACAGGAAAATATTTAGTATTCTATTCTTTCATTATTAATTATTATTTATTATTTGAAAATTATAAATGTAATTGTTTCATTGCACAAATTCACACATACTTTATTTATATTTGGTTTTCAAAAGCTCTTTCGTTACACAGTAAATTAAAACAAGAAACACTACGTAAAGTACAAGAAATATGATAAGAAGTACTTAAACAACGCGGAAGAAACTCATAAATTAAAAATCTTGTGGAACTGTATCTTAATTAAAGATCTATCATTCAATTTCACTTCTCGATCTCCTTCCCGCTCGATCATCCGAGAGAAACTGCGCGTTTAAGTGCTGTTGGTGACGGTATGTAAGAGCCGATTCTCTAACGAATCGTTCTTAATTGAATATTACACAATGTGACAGCCGACTTGCATTCAAATTCGCTAGCAAAATTGACTTGAATTAACCGTCGCGTACACACGCGTTCATTAACATCCGTCGAAATTGATATAATTAACGACTCCCACCTCTCTGTCACGGCAAAGCTAATAAGTAGAGCGTATTCATATCGTATTTTCAAAAGTACAATTAAGAACGCTTGATTCATTTATACTGTCGCATAAGATTAATTTATATGTGTGAACGATTCTATATATAATTAAAATATTTTTTAAAATTTTTTCATTGCAGTCCTATAATATTCCTTAATATTATAAAATATGTTTGTACAAATTTGTAGAACAGTGTGAGGCAACAACGTATGTAAAGTAACAATGTATAATATTCTTGAAGTAGGACATTATTCTTGAATTTTTATGACTTACATTAAAAATAATTTAATTTGCATTAAGTTCTGCGGTTGGTTTTTATACCTGTATTATCTTTATTTATTTTAAATTTGTAATGTCATACTTATTATTACTGAAGTTTAGTTTATTTTAAGTTTAGTAAATTTAAAAATCGTAATATTTTCTAAATATTTTAATTTTGAAATTAATAAGCAATAAACAATTAATTTTTATCACAAAACTTATTCAAATATTAAGATTGACATTTAATTCTTTAAATATGTTTAAAAAATACATCATCCTTCTCTACAATATCTTATTGATGGCTATTTGAAAAATGCAATTGATCATATAATAGATCCAATATTCATGATTTGATGATAATTTTTTCATATATCTTAGACAAAAAAATCCACATTTGAGGATAATAATCACTTGTGTTAATAAAATGTGATATATAATTAAAACTGCCTTCGTATTTAGCATACCTATCAATCATTGCCACGGTAATTGTGTGAATAAACCAAAATATTTAATCGTAGTGTAATTTTGATATATTGAATAATTTCATTAAGCGTAGTATTTTGCAAGAGTTCCTTTTCGTAACAACTGTTCGTAGTAATAAATAAAATCACAATTAATTATTTTCAGGCTATTGGTAATACTTTCAACGATTGAGGCATATGATAAATTATTAAAAATCGATAATGTATGTTAAGTCTTTCATTTTTTTTAGTTGTTTTGTATACGACATATTATGTTGGTACATTTAATAGGACTTAAGTGGCCAGTTTTTTAAAAACCACTTATCAAATTTTTTAGTATTTTTATGGAGCCATTTGATATTTTTTGAGATTATCTCGCGAGTTTTTGCTCGATTAGCAACACCGGCACCAGCTATAGGATATTTCTTGAAGAAGGCTTTTATCTCATCTAGTCTACTTTGTGTAGCGAAGGAACGTGTAATGGATGGTATAAGTCGACCAAGATATGAATTGTTCAGAGTGTATCTATTCACTAAAAATTCCCAGTTCTTGCGTACCCAGTTCCATACTAATAATGTACCATCGGGATTCATGGAAATCATAGTTAAGCATCTCAAGAAATCTTGAGTGCGGACATATGTCTCATTAGTTGCTCTAGTAATATACCTAAAAAAAAATAGAAATTATTATTTAATTTTGCTTAAAAAATATATTTAAAAAATTGTCAATTTTTATGGATTTAATATTAACTCCTTTAGAACTTTAGTGGATTTTATGCCTGATAACCCCATCATTATTTTATTTTTCTCGCTGGGATCGGTCTCGTCTTTAAATTTTTCAAACATGATGTTCCACTCGTTCTCATCTGAATGATAACGCATACCTAAATAAAAGATTTGTATTCTATTAGAACTTTTTAATAATCGGATGATTTTGGGAATGGATGATTAAATAGACCAACCATAGTAATAAACCAATTCGCGAATATCAGGATGCTGCGGCTTCTCTTCTATCAGCCATTCCTTAAAAAGCTCTCCGACTCTTTTTAGGCATTCAGGTGAATCCATTGCACAGGCCAATTCGATTACCGTAGATCGCAGTATTCTGTTCACATATGTTAACGGAACATCTTCAATTGTCTTATCGATCCAAGCTACATTATTCTTGTAGACGGTGTCTACCAACATCAACACAAAAGACTAAAAATACATTATGTACATGAAAAAATAATATTTATAACGGCAAAAGTAATTTGTAACAATGTGATTAATATATTGCCTGAAACTTGTCCGCAATATATGGTTTAGATGAAGAAGTTAATAGAGCATACATCGTCATCAATTTCGATTTCGCAACCTCCCATGGAAAAGCGTGACTTTCCTTGATGAGATATACACTTATATCCATTACAGTGTTGTATTCGATTTCACCGGCATCAGCTAAACTAAACATGTCGTCCAAAAGATTTGCTCGATCCAATGAGGATATTTTCTGTAATAAAAAAGAAGAATAGATCTAAATAAATTTTCGAAGAGATTATTAATTAGAAAGTGAGAATATAATGCGTATTAATCTATTTAATAATAATTTTTTGTTTATAACTTTTGAATTAATTGGAAAAATTGCATGATTTTACCGTGTGGCAAGAACAAAGCAATTCCTTGAAAGTTTTCCATTCTTTTTTATAATTAACTTGATAAAAGCCAACTTGGCCTGCGTTTAATTTGATCCATTTGGTATGTTTGTCGACCTTAATCACCACTGTAAAATATAAAATTTTACAATAACAAAGAACAAAATAACATGGAAACAATTCGTATAATAAAAAGATTATAATACGAAATCGAACATTTATTCGCATTCCTGTCGAACCATACAAGAGTGGGTTTCTTGTTTCTGTTAGTGATATAAGTAATAGGTATGGTCCATCGATATCTGTAAGATATAACATAATTTGAACATTTGTTAATTAATAAATAAAGTAACTGGAGAGTAACCTGTAATTGGATTCTGAAGGATTGAATTTGGCATCTTGATCGTCCAAAAATCGTTTCTGGGTTAATATAAATTTGTTTTTAGACTTTTTGACGTTAATAACGGGAAAGCCTTCTTGTCGCGTCCAAGTGTCCATTACAGCTGTTACATTTAATTTGTTTCTAACCGCTTCTTGCAAAATCTCAAAGAGATCCGCCGTCTCTGCATTCTTATAGGCATACTTATTCAAATAGTTACTAATTGCACCGAAGAAGACATCAGATCCAAAAAAATTTTCCATCATGCGGATTATAGATGATCCCTAAAATAGACAGTAATTTGAATAAATAAATGAGATAAAAAAATTAGTAAACAAGATAAAAACTATTATTAAGATATTAGATTTGTATACCTTTTGATAAGATATGTCATCAAAGACTGCTGCAATATCATCTGCATTATGGACATTATAAACGATAGGATGAGAGCTTAATTTTGAGTCGGAAACGAACACATTCTGCATTATCCATATAGGAAATTGCTCCATCTGAAAATAATATTTATATATTATTGATATATTTTTTATCATATTAAATTTTTATCAATGTATGATCATATTATTATTGAGAGATGACTAACATATTCCTGGTTTGGTACAATCGCGTCTGAACATTTAAAAGCCATAAATGTAGCGAAACCTTCGTTGAGCCATAAATCTTTCCACCAGTTCATAGTAACTGAAAAAAAGATATATCTTACATTTTCATTAACACATTTAATTAAGATATGATATATTTACCGAGATTTCCAAACCACATGTGTGCCAGTTCGTGACAGATTATGTTAATTAATGCGCGCTTATCATAAATGGAGTTACTATGGTCATCATAAATCAACCTTGTTTCTCTATAAGTCACTATGCCCCAATTTTCCATAGCGCCGGCTTTAAAATCGGGAATCCCAACCATATCTGTATAATAGATAAAGTTTTATATATATATAATGTTATATATATATATATGTATACATAAGAATTTAATTAATCCGAGATCTTTAAGCGTATATAACAAATTTATCTGTATTTTAATTAATAAATCTTTTTTTGTAATCTATTGTTGTATATTTACCGAGTTTTGGTAATTGATAATCTATTTTGAAAAAATTTATGAAATATTCGATAGCTTTTACGCCAATATTCACTGCAAAATCTCTTTTCTCCTTTGATTGAAGTCTTGTGGTATAAACACTAACCGGAAATTCTCGCCCATTTAAGCCCTTTGCCATTTTACTTGTGCCAACAAAGTCACTAATAACAAAAGCAACTAGATACGTGGACATATGTACAGTTTTTGCAAAAGTCACTGTTGCTAAATTACGTTCTGGTGTATGTATCTCCATACTCTAAAAAAAATGACTCAATAAACTGTTCAATTGTTTAATAGGTTTTCAGAAGAAATGACAATTAATGCCGCTAAAAATTATTATTCACCTTTACATTCATATTAGACAAAGCATGATAGCCATCATCCATGGGATAAACCAATTTTATCGAAAATTCTGCCTTCAAATGGGGTTCATCGAAACATGGGAAAGCTTGTCTAGCATATGTTGGCTCGAACTGAGTAGTCCCAATGTATCTGTTGATTAAAAAATATACATTATAATTTATTTTGCTACATCACGGAATTAAAAACGAATGTAAATTAAATTTATCATAAAATTTGTACATTATTTATTTGTAAGATAATAAATTTATATTACCTAGTTTTATTAATATTATCACTCGTATACTGATATGTACTGGAATAAAATCCATCCATTTTGACTTTTAGACTTCCATCAAATTCTAAGCTCAAGTGATATAATCCGGATTTAATTTCGTTGTCAGTTAATATCGTAAAAATTTCATATTTAGAAGACTTATTGATGTAAGAGATGTTAATATCATAATTTTCATCTAAATCGTACGTTAACTTTGCAGATTTTACATTGAGATTCTTTTGATGGAGAGCTATGAATCTCCTGTTGTAATTCCGTTTAACATCAATAAGAATGGTCACCTTTCCGGAAAATGTACTTTCTTTAAGTTTTGGATGCAAATAGAGGTCATAATGAATAGGTACGACTTCTTTTGGCAATCTGAAGCTTTTATCGGAATTAAATAATATTGTATATGCTTCTGGTCTATTCGAATCTGCAAAAAAAATTATTATCTCTAATTAATAATTATTTATAAATAATCGTTATAAATTGCTCAGATGAATAACGCATCATGTAGAAGGTATAGTTTTTATCTGATTAATATCACATTTGATTGATTTTATATATATGCTGATGAAATCAATAAAGAAATAAAAGGCTAGATATTATTCCACAATAAATTGAAAGCAAAATTTTGTTACCTGTTGAATGAATCAAAAGAGAGTTGAATATAAAACATTTTTAGAAAGTGATGAGTCATTATCAGAGCTTTATTTTTTTTTAACATATATTTTAAAATAAACAAAGTAAAAGAGTTATCTAGTATTTATTATTTTAAATAACTTCTTCTGATCTATTTCTTATCAAATATTTTAAGTTTTCTGAACCTATTTTATATTTTTTTGTTTTAAATAAGTCAGTTTTTTATCGCTTCTTACAAATTCATATTTTAAATAAATTTCTGAACTTCATTTTATATTTTTCATTTTAAATAAATCATAACAGTTATTTTATTGAATCCTTATAGATGGTCAGTGAAATAACATTTGTATTAAATTTCAAATATAAAATATTTGTTTAATTTAAATTATTGTAAATTGGATCGCTGTAAAATGTGCTTCATTTTTCGTGCACGAGTTTTTCCCCGATCAGCTGATCACGAAATCGGAATATGATTTCGCTTTGAATTGATTTAAACAATTCGTAGATGTCCGAATGTATTTGCGTGTTAATCCATACTATACTTCAAGTTAAAAATAACTTTTGATATGTTGAAAATAATTTTGTTAAATAATAAGTCTAGTAAATAAATAAAGCACTTGTTCTCTTCAACAGAAAAACTGTATCTAGTAATAGATTAGATCTAATTGTTTCTAATGATATCTAATCATAATCTCATTATTTTGTTAAAATACAAATAAATTTCTTAATAAATTTTTTTAAATATTGTTTATACGCAACATTAATTAATTAGCTAATTATCAACAAAACTTAAAAATAATATTCTTAGGTGAGAAAATAGACATAATTTCAATTTTTTGATTATATTTGATTGCAGGCAAATTATTTGGACAAGATTTTATTATTATTTTTAAAAAATATAAAAAATGTTTCGTCGATAGCGAAGTAACTTTTGTTTATTTTCGAAAAAAAAGGCTTCAATTAGTCTTAAAGTATAGAAAGATACTATTTCACTATGCCATACTGAAGAGAACTGCTGGAACATACAATTTTTAAATATACCGCCAAGAACATCATGAACTCATATGAGATACCCACGAAGCTTGTTGTATTGAAATGCAAACATATTGAATATTAAATTTTCATTAAACGCGCTAAATGCACCTCGATTTATATTTTGTAATTTTTCTTGTGGATTAATCTTTTTTTCAAAAACTTGTGGCTCTACAATGTTATAATCAGTAAGTATGACACATTATTATTACAGGAGCAATTTTTGAGAAAGTACTCCATTTTAAGACTGACAACAATTGAATTTTTATGTTCTTACCATGTTGACCGTAGCTTTCCGCCTCGACGATAGTTTGGTCTAATACAATGATTAAGGTTGCCAGATGGATGCAAATTAAACTCAGGATAAAGCAAACGCTGCAGGATTTGCGACGACAAAGTGACTCCGATTTCATTAATGCTGCATCGAGGCGAGGTGCGCCACCTTTCGGTCGATTTTCGATGTTACCCATTATTGGGGAGTGCATACAACAAAGGAAACCGCGTAATTTAATTTACTACCCTCTGTGAATTCTCAATTACTTTAGGCAAAGCGTAAAGAAGATTATTAAATCTGTAAGAGGAAAAATCGATAAATTGCAAAATCAACGACGCTCAATAACTATTCAAAATATAAAAAATAAATGTAAAGCTTTTAGATTTCTAAAATATAGATCTCAAAAATAAATGACAATATGTGTAATTTTTTTTTTAATTACAACTTCGAGACAAAATATTTTTAGTTCAATTTTTAGCGATTATTTATTGAGTTGGGACTACTCCGTATACGTCGTTATTTCTTCAATTTTAAATAAAATTACATTTAGAATAAGTTCGCTCTATAATTGCAAAAATAACTACAATTAGCTGAATATTTCTTTGACACGCATAATTACTATTAAATATGTATACTATTAAAATATGTACTATTAAATATGTACGATTGATCAAAGATTGCTTCAATTTTACATGATATAAACAACATATATCAGTTTAATAAACAATAAATACACGACGATACAAAACTCTCTCGTGACTTCTTCGAAATTAATTAAAGTTAGAAAATGCTCTGCGCCACACTATAGTCCATAAAGTAGCGAATAAAGCCTACCTTGGTACACTACCTCGTTGGACATTTGACTTTTGTCTTCGGATTATTACTTCATTAGCACGATTACTTTATCTGCGCATATCAACAAGTTGTATAATTCAGTCACAGTACAAAATCTAATTGTGAGAATATGTAATTGCCGTATTGTTTTTATAATAGTTCTTATCTCTATATGAAAAATTTTCATTCTACACAAAATTTCCCAATCTATTTGATTAACAACAATTGACTACTTTTGACACCTGTATCAACTCTCTTATTCGTCGGGGTTATTTTTAACAAGGTCGGTCTAATCATAATTTAATTAATGTGATAATACCGCAGAATTTTTAATTAGACTGATGATAACATTATGGGAGATAAGAAACTTATAATTCTTTTGAGAAGACGATAAAAAATACATTCATTGATATATAATCATTGATATATTAGGTATAGTAAAAAGAAATCCATTATTTTTGCATGAAATTGAATGGAAAAATAAAGGATTTCTTTTTACTACACCTAATATATTGTATTTATGCGCATAGATGCGATTTAATCTTTCTTTCAATTAGCGTATTTTATAATTCAGGAAGTTATTCTATTATTTGTATTTTTAAAAAATAATCATAAAAAATGTTCATAATAATTATAAATCTTCTTGTTTGTTCTTTTCAAAAATTATCATCAAAACTATCACTAATTGATGTAATTTTCCTTTCCTAGAAATAAATCACAAAGAAGAAACACAATTTTTATTAACAATAAGTTTGGAAACAAGACCATTTATGTTAAATACAATATATTACTTTAAATACGAAACACCATTATGAATGTTAAGATGTTGAATTATTATATATTTATATAAATGAATTAATTTCAGAAACGATAATTGCGTGCCGATATAGTTGTCGAACTTTCAATGCAATCAATCTAAAATATTAATAATCCCCCCAAATTTCCCAAATTTAATCTTAAAAAACTGTAATAAACTTATTGCGAAAAATATTGCCTCGGCCGGGAGTCGAACCCGGATCTCTTGAAAATATTGGCTGCTGCAGCAATTTAGATGGATTAAAATGTTACATCATATTCAGTCAATCTTTCCTTTCAATATATATTCTCTCTTTTTTTTGAAAATTATACAATATAATCATTTTTTTACACATTTACACAGTTTTCATGTATTCATCGAGCTCTTCCGCATAACTGAAATACAAGGAATATTATGTGAAGTAGATACAAGAAATATGTACATGACAATAAGTATTAAAACACAACGTAAGACTAAATTAAAAGTCATGATAGTACCTTTTAATTGAAAACTTATTATTTAGTTTCTTCTTCTCAATCTTCTCCTCGATCTATTATTCAGAAGAAAACTGTTTGTTTAAATTGGCGGCGATATGCAAAAAAATTTTTTAATAAAATTTGTTCCTAATGACACAATATCAACGACTTGTATTCAAATTCACGAAAATTGGTTTGAATTAATCATCATGTACACACGCGTTCATTTATCTACTAAAATTGATGCAATTAACGGTCACCGGCAAAGTTAATAAATGGAATGCTCCTACATCGTTATTGTCGAAAGTGCAATTAGAAGCGCTTGATTCATTCATAATGTCACCTTATGAAATTAAATTACATATTAATTTCATGTGAAATTGGAATGTTCTTTTTACAATTTATTTATAGTTCTACATAGTAATATTTAATATGTTATATATGTTTATTTAAATTTTTAATGTCAAAATTCATAATTATCATTATTAAAGTTCCTAATTTATACCATTTCAAAAGTTATCTTGTTACAGATTCTAGATGTTAAAACCAAAAGTAGAAACCAATAGGGCGAAGAGACAATAACGTAATTATCAGTACGCAAAGTAATAAAGTAAAAAATCTTTACTCCTTTATTCCAAAATTGATGATGTTATTCAAATAACTTAAAATACAAAATTAGTGTATGTACATACTTTATATGTTAAAATTGAGTCACCAACAAATTACCAGATTTGTTTTAGAAATCTATTAATAATATACTAAATAGTCAATAATCAATTATAATTAAAAATATTAAAGTAATTTAAAATAAGAAAGTGACTTACCTTGACAAACACAGGAATCCTCTTAAAACTTCGGATTACAATTGATAAATGAAACACTTAAAAACAATTAAGTCAAATGATCAAGATATATAGAAAAATAATTAAGCGATAAAACTTATTTTACATCTATTAAAAGTAGATAAGTATGATATAAGCCTTCAATGTTAGAACGTAAATTAAGATCATTTTTTTACATATGAATATGAAGAAATTCAGAATTAACCTTTTGTTTAAAAACTGCCCGACATCAAGTACTTTGACATTTTCTTAATTAAAATTCATATTTAAAATGTTCTGTCATACCAATGCAATATACAATGCATTTTTTGCATGAAATTATCTCTTTTTTTATGAGAGAAGGGGTCAGTCTCACTAACTCCGATTGATCTAATCGGTCGATTAAGTATCAACTATGATTGGTTCAATTCTGCTGAATAGCAAATGCAATTGATCAACTCCAATTAACAATAAATATACTAACAATCAATTGATTAAGTTAATTGGAGCTGTGAGACTGGCCCAAGGTATGAAAATAAAATTTAGTCCTTATAGAAACGTACTATTGAACACTACTAATACTAATAGTATTTTGAAGCACTACAACATTACTACAGCACTACAACAGCACTAATACACTATTGCATTACTGCAAATTACTGCACTATTGCGCACTACGCCACTACATTACTGCTGTAGTGTAATAATAATGCAATAATATCTCAAAATGCTACTGCATAATAGTACTTTTCTACAAAGGATTTTATTAAAGAATGATTGCTGCCCTGCTGAGTTTACTTTCAATACTATTAATTCACATTTGAAGTTATTATTTCAAAAATGCACAATTCAAAAATGCAAAAACAAAACAATTTGTTCAATTTTGACATGCAGAGAATATATACACACTAATTTCATATTTCACTATTGAGGAGGACTTAAGAAAATAAGTCAACACGTACAAATTATTTAGGTGACATCGTAAGTTTAAATTTGGAATTAAAATTTTTTATTTTATTACTTTGCGTACTGATACTTGCGCTGCGCTTTCATTCGCTTTATTGATTTCTATTTTTGATTTCTGTTTATATAAATTTCAAAGTCATAATGTCTTTAAAATGTTTTAAACTATCTATAAACAAAAAAAATTAATTTTTGTCACAAAATTTATTCGAATATTAAGATTGAATCCAATTATTTAAGGATAAACAATTTTAAAAAATACGAAGATATTATCTGATTTTATTTTTTTAAATAAAACTTATATAGAAAGAAATTATATCTTTCAAAAGGTTTTGAGAAAAAAAAATAAAATTTGATATATAATTTTTCATGCTTCGGATAATGTTAATAATATTAAATATTACGGCTATGAGGATAAAATTTTAATAAATATATATACTTCAATATTATGTGTGAATAAAAATATAAAAAGTAATAAAAATTATCACGTATTTAACATAGAATTGTTAATATATGAGTCGTAATATTGATTAAAGTTATCACATTACAGATGCATTTCGTGTATATAAGTACATACAATCATAGTTTCAAATGTCATAATTGTAAAATAATTATAACATAAGATTACAATGAGTGCTCATAAAGTTAATATACTTTACTTTTTTGTCACTTACAAGATTCAAAATTTATTCTATAATGTTACTTTATCAATTCTTGCGATATATCCTTGTAGGATTGTGAAATATATGGACCTGTTACGTATGTACATCCGGCAAATCTTATTGCAGGGATCGTAAAACAGTCACGTCCGACTCTCAGTAAACTGTCAAATGTCTGACCGAAGCTTATGCACACAAGGGAATATATCTTTATCACGATTTGCAAACACGTAATGCACAATTAAATGCCAAGTATGTAATACGGACAGGGCGAAAATCTAGAAACAACAGAAATTTCATAATACAGAGTTACGTAAGCTTATGTTGTAAAGGTGCGTCTGTTCTAGGAATATGCGTGATTAAGCAAAGCAATTATTAGCACTTTACGGAGGATACACAATCTGTGCGATCTACGACGAGGGATAAATTGCAATTTCGTCACTCAGTACCTCGTGTTTGTGTTGCACTCTCTGTAAAGTGAAACGCGGGATGAGACATTGACTCTCAAATAATAGGTAAGTAAATCGCAAGTACGTAAGTAAAGCTAATTAATAAGTCTAAGATTGTTATGTCACATTTACATCTATGAAATATTACCATTCTTATATTAATCCATGATGTATTGTAAAATAATGACAAGTACAACATGAAAACAGCTTCGATATGGAATCTGCATCGATAACAATAATTTATTTTTATATAAATACAGCGTTAATATATACATATATGTATTTATATCGATATTGTCTTAACAAAACCTACATTCGTGTGGAACAGAACGTAACCATGATGAAATCTGATTCCACCATGACTACGATGAAGCGTCATTCGTTTTAAGTATCGACGTCTTAAGTATCATATTATATTAACCATTATTTCCCCTACGAACTACTCTTTTAAAGCTTATGGCTTAAAACAACTACTCTCTTAAAGCGTGTGCTTAAAAAAAAATGATTCGTGACTGATTATGTTACTTTTTTTGAGATTTATGTTTAAAATAAAAAAAAATCAGAGATTTATGTTTAAAATAAAAAAAAATCATGACCTCTCGCAAGGATCTCGCGCTTGAATTAATTATAATCTACAAATTTGTCAAAAGGTCATTTCGGTCGCAGTAAAAGACTCTAAATCACAGTAGAAATATAAATAGAGTTGTACGAATACGTATATATTTGAGAGCATAAATTAGTACAGTTGTACTGATGGCAAATACTTGTGCTTAATATAAATTCGCAAGAAAGTCTTGTAAAAAGTATAATAACGTAAAGAGCAAAAATAGTTATATAAAAATATCAATATAAGACAGAATAAATTTAAAAATATTTCTGTCAAAATTTAAATTCTTATTGCAGTCACAAAGTCATGCGAACTTTTCAATATTTTTTTAATATATTGGAATGACAAAATATCTAGTGGAACGCACTTCAGAATACTCAAAAAAACGTGCGAATTTATTTCAACAATTTAGTAATATATTTTAATAATAAATTTTTAATGAACTTTAATGAACTTTAATGCTTAAATTGTTTGTCTACAGTTTAAACTCATATCAGTTAAAGATATTATTAATACTTCTTTAGATATCATATATTTAATAATGAATTTGATTGAAAAAACAAATTTCCTAAATCTTAATATATATTTCTTTGAATATATAATACTAAATAAACATTTAATTATTTATAAGTATTTATTCAATAAAAAAAAAAATTAAAAAGGAGTTAAATCAAATTAATGGTTTTTATATCAAATAAATATATACTTTTATATTTAATAAATATTTACTTAAAATTATTGAAATAAGTATTTATTTTTAGTTTTCTTTCAATGTAGAAACCGGTTAAATATAATAATTAAATATATAATTCGTAGAATATACTTTAATATGTTGTTAAGGTAAGATATATATTTTATCATTTGAAATATTCATATTTCTTTTACACTCAAATTAAATTTGTGTATGATGATTTGAATATGTATGTCCAACCGAATTTGCTCTATCTTTAAGATATCTTATTTATCCCAATTTTGAACATGCCTGTTGTTTGAAGTAATTTTAATTTTCTTTTGTATGTTTCAATAGTGACCTATATTTTCGTAGAATTAATTTAATTATCTATTTGTATGCAGGATGTTAAATAATAGACGTAATTGATGTAGATAATGTATATTCATTCAATCAGCTATCACCTATACACATCCTACATACATTATATTTCCTACATACATTATTGTGAAACGCACACCTTATATAGAATATAAAGATTCATAATATAAATTAAAAAATTTATGTGATTGCTCGATTGTTAAAAAAATTTGTTCGTTCGTGATTATTGTGCGATAGTGATTCTTGTAACAGAAACATCATTTAATCGTTCATTATTTATTACGAATCGCTATAATAAAATGATAGATTTTAATTATTATCACGCATTGCGTAATTAACTTTAAGCGTTATATATAATGTGCTTTCATAACAATCGTTTTGCGAAATCGTTATTCGAGGCTATGCGATTAAACTTGAATTTAATATACAATAATTATTTACGGAAGACATACGGAATTCGGATGCCGCGCAACATCAAATCGCTTGTTAATTATGTAAGTAATAGTGATTCGATTGCCATCGGGCCTATGGAGTTATGTCAGAGCTGACAACAAATCGCTGATTTCTAATTGCATCCGCGTGTATATAATTTTGTGCGCAATTTTATGATTTTTGGAATATTAATATCAAAATGTTTATAATCACATAATCATGCATATATAATAGATATATATATATATATATATATATATATATATATATATCTACAAAAAATATTAATTTTATTCTATTTTTTTGAAAAATTAAAAAAAAAATATATATATTAAATATATATATCTAACAAA
>Ga0157364_1000177_pt1 | contig 33401 bp, 15 predicted proteins | sample AttsexASBM2_FD_111476 | JGI IMG/M metagenome (GOLD analysis project Ga0157364, IMG submission 111476) | Fungus gardens microbial communities from leaf cutter ant in Ribeirão Preto, State of São Paulo, Brazil - Atta sexdens ASBM2 | ecosystem: Host-associated > Fungi > Mycelium > Unclassified ...
ATTTTTTTCTTGGTCAATGTTGATATATTTCATTAAAAAAACAAGGAAGACTTTTGACAAGCACAATTCGAGCTACAAACTCGGTAAGATAGATTCGATTCGATTTGACGCACATGGAATTACGTGTGCGTGACTGCGCGAGCAGCGTTAATTATGCATGCGCGCTGTTAATTTCGCGCGCCTGATTTGTCTCCTCCTTGCAATGAATTTCGCACGGTGTTGCGGACTGCGAACGTCTTGCTTTCCAGACAGGAATCCGCTTCGTACATGGATTTATACGACGCTCCCTTACAGACCGACATTTATTTTCAGTATGTGGTTAAAAAAATAACAGAGCATCTCGCCAGATTTATTATTACCATAAATTTGCAATTAAGTTTCAAATTAAGTTAATGATTTTATCGAAGCATAAGTTTCTATCTTGAACGATTTAATGAATTTATAATTAAATATGTTTGATACCTCATTTATACTTATTTATTATGCAGATAAAGATATTTAATAATTAATAAAAATGTGAGAATTTAATATTATGCTTTTTAAGCGACTTTATGGTGCAGAGAGACAGGAGAAATGAATGTTTTGCATGTTCGCGCGAAGTGAATCGTCTCAATCGCTCTTATCGCGAATGGCGGACGATTTCCGCAAACCATGAGCGTGAGGGGTCTCATTAGCGTCCCTTTTTATTCATTCCACAGAACGATTTCCCATGTTGTCCCTCGGAACGGAAATGGCGAGAGCTCCCTTATCGCGGTTCCTTCCGGCTCGCGTAAACCAACCGTGCAGCCGACGGCTATCCTCCGGAATTGCGATTTTGTACCTCTTTGAAGTGCAATTTTCAACAAAATTAAACGTAGCATTATTCAAAGAAATTAGGGATTTTATTAAAAGATCATTATTATAAGAATCTATCTAGAATTATATAACGGAAAATTTATCTCTCTTCTTTTGGTAAAAATCAATATTTTTAAGTCAATTCCTGACTAGAAAGCTCTAAAGATAAAATAGTTTAGATAATTAGAATATTAACTCATTTATGGATAGACTTTAAAAAGTACCTTTTAAAACATTGAATAAACTCTTACCTCTCAAGACTTTTATAAAATATTTTCTGCGTACTTATTTAAATAATCTGATAGTAAATTATCGAGTAAGTCTTATTAGTAAAAGGTCTTGTGCTTTCATCCTCGAAGGGACAGTTCGCCTATTTCGAAGCGACGTCTGAGCACGATAATTCACAAACGAATGAGTGAGCTCAACAGTGCAAACCGCACGAGAGCTATTGGAATTCGTGACCTTCGGCGAAGCGAGGTGCAGCTTGTAATGCACCGTACTTGTGCTCACTTGCGTGGGTGTATAGGAGATACATGCCATCACGAGCGTGTTGGGGAAGCTGCACGAATAAATTCATTTACCGAGGACGCAGGATGAGTTACACGCATTGGGAGAGCGCATTGCGAAACGCTAAATTAATTTCGGAAGTTGAAAAACTGCTGCTTGACACGAATGCCAGAGAGAAAACGGCGCTGCGAAATTTAATCTGCGACTGTTTCGGCGGACAGGAAATAATCCCTCTAAATATCCATATGTTAATATTTCAATGAGTTGAATATTTTAAACCGTAGAGTTTAAGCACATCCGGAAAAGTAGTATGCATTTGGCTTTAAATTACATGAACCGCTTTGAGGAGCTAAATTCGTTGAAACTATTTTTGGAAGGATTGATTTATTTTTCTTTAAATTGCTAACGAAACGTCCCTGGCACAATCCATAAGACATTTATGTAGAATAAAATTACGCATGTTTTAAATCGCACGTGAGCGAAATATGATTCTTTTAAATGGATATATTTATTTTATATGCTCCTTATTCCATATAGATCATCCTGTAATTCACGCGTCAAGTCGGTCGCTTTGTACTGTCATGTCGCTGCATGCGAGTGACCGAATGTAGCTGAAATACGTCCATTCTGTCCGAAATACCAGCGAGTCGGTCACGGGCAGAGTCACACTGCGTCGTAAATTCATCAGTGTTACAACCGATTAGCATACCAGGAGGGGTCATGGTTCATATTGTCGTCTACGAGCATCCACCATTTGCCGTTGAAGTTTAAGGTTTTGGACAGATCTTTTACCACACCATGATTAAGAATTTCATAAGCCGCTTCATTGGTTAATAATATTGCGACATAGTTGTTGTCAATAAAACTTTATCATGATATTAAAGAAATTGTTGTTTTAACGAAGCGTTTTTAGTAATTATTAAATGATAAATTTGAAATAATGAGCTAATACTAAATAATGACAAAAATTTTTTAACCTGAACGTGAAAGTTTAATGTGAAAAAATTAAAGCGCAAAAAAATTTGATATTAATAACGAAAATAAATTTTATTTATTTTTATTTAATTTTTTGACTTGTTTGGGATTCAAATATTCTATTTAATGAACTGTGAAAAAGAGTCTCTCTTAATGATAAATGTTTCTTGTAGTAGCTTAATGGTTAAGCTTAACTCAAAAACCATTGACGATGGTCTCTTAAATGTAATAATTTAGTTGTACTTAATGAATTAATTTCAAGATGCAATTCCGGAAGCACAATTATTGGACTCCAAATAAGCTCTCTCTCTCTCTCTCTCTCTCTCTCTCTCTCCCCTCTCCCTCCCTCCCCCTCTCTTTCTCTCTCGCATGATGCATATCTTTGAAAACGGCATCACCGAAGTTAACGTTCACTGTTCCGCGTGTTGCTTTGATAAGAATTCTGTGTCAAGCGTTGCAATTAATATAACCTGGTGCAACATTTCGCGTGTCACCCGTGTTTTACACGCTCTGCTAAATATCTGACGGTCTGCCGAACGAAGTTCTTGCTAGTTCTCGCCCGATTCCTTTCGCTTCACGCGACACCGCGTTTCTTTTTCATTTCGACGAAAGTCATTCCGTCGGAAGGGAAGCAGCATGGGATACAAAGTGCTACCACGTAATTGGAAACCTTCGAATATCGGTCGCGACTGCCTCTGGCAGTCCGACACCGTATTACCAAACATTGAGATCTCTGTTTTCCTTTCAACAATTTAATATGACTTTGATATCATAATTCTTGCGTACAAATATAACTAAAATAAAGAGTAATTAAATCTTGTAAAAACAGATTGATATCTTTGTAATTGCGATTATTAAAATAATTTAATCTGATAAGATGCAGTTTTTATTAAGAAGAATACGAAGATAAATTGTTGTATACAAATAATAACTTTATAGACGTAGATATAAGAATTACATTTGTTTTATTTACATTTTTATTACTGCTTTAATTTTTCGAAATTTGGACTCTTATTTTTATCTATACTTTTATTTTATCAATTGCATTTGATATTTGATTATTACATGAAAGTTTAACAACGGTGGTTATAATTATGGACGTTATAAAAATTTCGGAAGGCTTGGGAAATGAAATCAATAATCGTGACTAACGAAAAACGTGTCATGTAAACATGCCAGTCGCAGATGTTATCCCTCGGCAGAATTATCGGAAATCCTCGAAATCGTCATTGATCGTTGCTTTGAGCGAAACAAGCGTAACGTATTGAAAAAAAGCTAAATTGAGTATGACAAGGAACATCGTCAAAACATTTCATAGGGAGTTATATATTTTAGGTATTTAAATCTAAAAAATCAATACTAGAGTCTTTAACTCCAAAAATCACAAAGCTTATGTATTTAATGTTAAATTTAATAATATTAAAATAATTATTTTACAAAATTATTAATTGTTATTATTAAATCGATGAATTAATAACGTAATTTTTTCATTTTTTTATATTTTTTCTTGTTACATTTAAAGAACTGAACGTCTTATTTTTTACGTAGAACGCTTGTATTGTTTCAAAAAATTATTACAGTAGTATGTTGTACTCACTCGTTTTATTATTAATGTCTTATTTCAAATGGTGCTTCATACATAAGATGGAATTTAGATGAAAAGTTAATTTTTTTTTTTTCACAAAACCATTTAGTCCCGAAACGCAAATATGTCTTCTTGCATCATTCTTGCGGCGCCTATAATCGAGTGAACATGCTCGGCCAATTTCGTGGATAGGCCGTTGGCTTTATCGAATGAGAAAAAGCTGCGTTGCTTTCCACGTATCCACATAAATCTGCAGAAAGACCGCGGTCATCCCGCACGGTCACGCTGACGTCGCAGAACCGTCCTCTCTTTCGGTCCAGCGCGTGCCACGCTCTGTCTCTTCTCCGGCCAGCACGTGCGTGTTATCGGAAGGCACGCTGTCACAGTGCTACGAGAGCTTTCGCCTCGTCGATTCACAAGGCGTCCCTGATAATCCGTATATGCATGGATACTGTCAGGATTTTCCAGTTACACGGACTAGCTGAAATTTTTCCTGGAAAAATTCAATATCAAAAAATCTAAATCTTTTTTTATTAAAATCTTTCCACTTCGAACAATATATTATAGAATTTGCATTGTTGCATTCATAGAATACTTCATTTGAAATGAAATTTTGTAATGTTTTTTATCTGAAATATTTTTCATTTAAAATATTTATATCATTTTATGATAAAATGTTATTAACGTTCCATTTTCAATGTTAATAATTAATACTTTTTCTGTATTTTACGTATTAATATTTTTGCTTTCTTTTTTAATATTCCATTTTTGTCTTGCGTTAATATAGTTATATTTACATATTTAACAGTTATATTTCTAAATTTTGTTCATTTACATGATAAAAATATTTTTTATAGTTTCTATGCTATTTAATCGAGAATATATCAATGATGCTATTTTACTGCAATCATCAATCATTAGATTATCGTTCGCGCAATATCCCTTGAATGCGTCTTGAAAATCGTGGTGTCGGCACGTATAATCGACGCACCCTCGATATCGTCGACAACTGCAGGAGAAGGGGTGGAATAAGGGCCGTTCATAATTGCCAGTGCATTGTGGATATTAATTTAGTGGCTCGTTCATATCGAAAGTAATATCGACCGCTCTGACCAGGGAAAGTCTAATAGAAGTCCCGAGATGAGTTACTGCCTTTAATTTCCCGATAATAGGTTGCTCCGACAGCCCTTCCGACCATCATTGCCCACCCCTTTCGTTCTCTTTGTCTATTTCCCTTCCCAAACATTCTCTCAGTCTCCTCTCATCCCCCCTTTCTTTTTGTCTTTGCTTATATTCGTCCAGACCTCTTATATTCGTCTACCTCTTTCTCCTGTCTCTTTTCCCTTTTATTGATATTCTCCAACTCTTTGATTGTTTTCCAATTATCACTTATATTTTCTCATTTTTTTTTTTAGTTTTACTTTCATTTTCCTTATTGCTTATTATTTACTTTTTTTATTCTTTTATTTCTCTATTTCATTTCTTTTCTTCCCTGTTTTCTTCATATTTATTTTGCTTTCTGTTTCCTTTCACTCTTCATTTTTTCGTCTTCTTCATTCTTTCTTTTTATTTCCTGTTCTACTCGTTCTATTTCCTTTCACTTTTCTGTTTCTTTTTCTGCTTGTATTTTCTTTTTATCTTCATCCTTCTTGACTCTTCCTTTTTCCTCTTGCCTTCATTTTCTCACTATACGTCCTCAGTAACAGTGAAACGGCCGTCGTCCTAGTTTGTATCCCGCGGGTACCATTGCGGACTAGGTGATTTCGAAATTGTTCGTTGATAGTTTCCGCGTGGGGGACACTCGGGGCCAGTAGTTAACTTCGCGACCAGGGCCCATTCATTGGCACGCGGAACAACTATTTTATTGGTGAGCTCACAATAACCTCGCCTAATGTTTAGGGAACTATGCTGGTCGGCGTTCCCTGTGGAATTGTTGATCGGTAATTATGCGCAGCGTATTCCCATGCTAGAATCTTTATAAAGATTCTCTTTTTCTTCTGTGATTAGAATAACAAATTACTAAAATAAATGGCAACAAAATTTGTGATTATTATATTTTTTTTGATACGAGAAATGTTTAGTAAATTCTGATTATTCCAATTTATTAAGAATAATTTTTCTTAAAATAGAAATTTTTTTAGAATGAAAATATTTGTTAGCATGTTTTATTTACGGTGGATATTTAATGTAGTCTCATTATAATTATTCGCAGTCAAGAGATCTGTAGATAATTGTTATTCGGAATGTAATGCACGGAAATTTATTTTCGTTGCGGGAGTTATATATATATATATTATAAAAATATGAAAAAAGGTGGAATAGCGATGGAATTCGTATTACTTATTTTAAAATTAATTCTACGCGAAATTTGATATAAACCATGAAAATTTTTTGAAGTTTCGACTACGCTTTACCGCCAATGTTCTTTTAATGCAACATCGAGTTACAAATTTAATAATGTCTGTCCGAAAGAGGATTATTCGACCGCTCGCGTAATGCGGGAGCTGCAGAAAATGCACGGATGAATATTTCATCGAAACGAATAAAAAATCGTGTAAGACTTTCCCGAACGTGTACCATGTATTATGTGAATTATTGTTACCACTATCTACTAAAATTAAAAATATTGCAACTATTTATCTAAAATTGCGAATCATATAGATTTTTTATTTGTGACAGACCTTGACGTTGCTTATAGCAAAACAAAAAAATTATAACATTGCGTCATTCATATTGTGTTTGTATTGTATTTTTATATGGTCTGTTAAAATTGTAGATAGAAATATAATGTTTGAATAAGCTGCATATTATAAGCTGTACTTATTTGTTATAACAATGACGCAACAAAGTTTTCCAAAAAGTGAGTTTCAATAAAATTTTGAATAAAATTTTATATTAATTCTGAAATACAATTTTGATGTAACAGTTGAATGTAGAGAAATAAAAGTTCTATGTATATTTGTTCTTTTTCTATATTTTTGTTTTTTGTAACAATTAAAAAAAATGACAATTTTTTTTTATATCGTTATTGACATCTGCTTAGCTGCTCCCCCTCCTCACTTAACCAAATCTTAATAAATTATATAATAATGCATTATCAACATCTGCAAAAAAAATTTTTTGCACTCATTTCGTTTAGCTAAAAAAACAAATTGGGAGGAGGGGGAGGGGGGGAGTGACTGATAGCCTATTCAGTCCCTCGCCAAAAAATTTGTTAGCTAAATGAGCGCAAAGATTCTTTTTCCATTTTGAAAATGCATAAATAGCTCATTATTATATAATTTATTCATTAAGATTTGGTTAATGAGGGAGGGGAGGGGGCAGCTCTTAGACAGACATTCGTTATTGTAGCAAATGAATGATGTAATTTTCAGTATGGACTTGCTATCTTTTTAAACATTATTGAATTCGCAAATCAAAGAATGTCTCAATTGCGGAGATCGTAATCGCAATGATTTTTACGGATTATCTTGCATTTACTCTAAACTCTCTAGAGTTCGCACATGTCTCTAATCACTTTGCGTATCGGCCGAGACAATGGCGGACTCGGATTACGGAAATGGGATTGCGTCTTCAACTTAGCCGCGTAACGAGCACGCAGTTAGTCGAGTGGCTGGACTAATGGCCGTTCCTCTGAGAGAAGCGGAATCGCATCACCGAAAATATATTTTAAACTCACCAGGCCAATTATGTGTAATTCAGTTCCGCACCAAGTTGCCATACGTTTCGCTTCTTTCGCCGCCACGTCTGCTCTCTCGTGAGGTGATACGGCGTTAGCTCTCACCTTCCTAATCGTTTTAATTCACGCACACGCGTCTGTTCGCTCACGTATGAGTGCCGAAAATCATTACGCAGTGCGAAACTGTTCGTTTCCGCCGTCGTGAGTTCGTACGACGCACGCGTGCAGAACGCAACGGCGCAAAGCCGACGTCTGACGAGGATTTTTGCGCGAAATACTCCGCCTTGGTCTCTATTTACGTAATTCTCCTTTTCAAATGCAGAAATTGTGTAGAACGCGCGCTGTTATATTTTTTATGCAAAAATGTAGAATTGCGCTTTGCGTAACTTTCGTGAAGAGGCTTCTCTAGTAAAAAGATGTAAAAGATGAGAATTAATACAATGCTTAGACACACGTTCATTTTCTACATTTTTCTTATGAATTAAGTATTCTGAAAACATAATTATATGCTAAATAGCATAAGATCGACAGATCAATAAACATGTATATGTATATTCGTATTGTATATTCCTATACAATATAGAAAAAAATGTATAATTAAATTTTAATAAATTATTTCTTTGAATAGAGTATTAATTAAATATTTATTAAATATAAAATACTCTCTAAATCTGAATCAGTTGATAATCACTGATTATCAGTGCCAAATATGCCACTAGATAATTAGTGACTATTCACTTTATTCAGATTCAGATTTAGAAAGTATATTTATATATTTTTGATACAAAAATGATTTATTTGATTTAACTATCATGTTTTTACTGATTAAATATTTATTTATTATAAGTAAATGTTATATTATAAGTAATGTTTAGTTGGTACTGTTCAAGTAAATATTTATTAAAGCTTAGTACATTTTTTTTAATAACAAAATTATATATATGCATCTAATAATTACAATATGCTCCATACTGTTATCTTAATAATAGTTTCGATGATGATATCGATGGAATTAATAATCCCATCGTAATTGGAATGGCTATCATTACAATTGAATAATATCTCTCCACAAAATTCCAGTAACTTATCATGCGTCTAGATTGCCATTTAATAACGAAACTTCAGGCTGACGCCTATAACCCCCGACAGTGAACGGAACGCCCACCATTATACTTAAATAGGAATACTCGCATATACGTGCTGCACGATTCTGACGACGTATCGATATGTTCCGAATGCTACGTAATATCGACGCAGCGGGAATCGCGTGTTTGCATTCTCACGAGTGCATATGCGGCCGATCTCACCGATTCGTCATGATCGAACGGGATCGAAGAGAAGGGATCACGAAGGAAAGGAGGAGGGAGGAGTAGCAGCATATATTCTCGCGGTTGCGAAAATGCCTCGTTGATTAAATCTATTTTGGGTAATCGACGATGTATGAATGATGGTGCGCTCGTAAGGGGTGCGTCGGGTCTGGCGTCCGAGAAAATACGAGCTTATCGGGGGTATAACGGCGCGATCCGGCGCGGAACTTTCTCAGTATTTCATAGAGACGTTCGCTGTTGTCCCGGGTGGGAGTTTACCTACGGAACAAATCGAGCGATCATCTCTCTCGCAATTAACCGTGGAAATATCAGATCACTTCCGGTCGTATCCATAATCGGATAATGCATTTTTTCAATGGCAGCAAATGAAAGAAAAAAAAACCAGTCTGCAAATGGATATATATTACTATATTTTGCTAATAGACATATATATAATTACATTTATTGTAATATTTAAGTTATGGATATAATAATATGTAGGTTATACTTTTCTGGAAAAAAAAAACAGAATAGATTTAAAAGTGTTGTATCGTATATTAATGTACGCATATTATTTAAGCTGTTGCAATCACAAATAATTTAAAACTGGATTTAAAAAACAAATTCTTGTCAATTAATTTGTTTTGCATGATGCATACTGACAAATCATTTTAATTTTACGTATTAGAACTTAGGAAAGACAATTACTCATGTGCATGCGAATGCGAATTAGGATATAAAAGAAATATAGAAGAACATAAAGCCTGTTCTACAATGCGTTCTTTGTTTCCTGTTTCTTGCTTTTTATCTTTTGTTTTTTTTCTCTTTTGCAACGCGTTTTATCGACAATTATATTTCTTTCTATGTATTTCTTGTTTCTTTCAAAATTCGTTAATTTTTATCTCGGGCGACACAAAAAACTGGATAACAACAAGAAGACAAGATGTAAAAAATAGTAAAAAGCAAGTAATAAGAAACAAAAAACATATTGTAGAATAGACTTACAAGAATATAGAGAGATATAGAGCAGAGATAAAGTAGGAAAAGGAATATTGCCGGAATATAGAATATCAGGAAAACTCTTTTGTGTATGCTGCTCTAGGATCGCGCTGAGTGTACTGATGTTTTGGACTCAACTGCCATGTAAGCTGTAAACCGATAGTTCCTACGATCCAGGATCATTATCACATACGTACAGGCGATAATGTCTGAGTACATCGACGAGCGTGTACGCATTGTGATGGATATCGACTTTATGTTAGGTTGGAAACGATGAGAACTCTGCCTCGTAAACACAGACCTATATGCTATGTCTCGGAATCTACATGATCGGATTTTAATCATTGTATATGTAAACGAATTTTCGACAGATTTGGAAAATTGCATGTGTCTCATGACGTTTGCAAAACATAACACAAATTTAATTCACGTTTGTAATTCTTTAATTATACTAGTTCACAAGGTTTTATGCAAAAGCATGTGAAGACTGTTTCTAGGATAATTTTCGACACTGTGAATTATAGATATTTATCTTCTGTATATTTTAAAAGATTTGAAAGATAATGAATAATTTATTCTTATGAATTAAATTATTTTGGAACCTGCGGTAGCTTTTCAGATTAAAAAGAATGATCAGTGTGCCAGATTAACAAATTGGATTTCGGATTCTTCGAGAAATTTAATTTCTATTTTAAAGCGTCGATTTACTTTGACGCGCGTTGTTGGTTTTGAAAGCTAGTGTAACGTCGATGATTGAATGTTTAGCATGTTATATGGTATGCGTTGTACGAAATTACAGAGTCGATGGTGCTCATGCTACTCTTCGACGAGACACCGTGTACGCAAGCACGGTCGATATCAGTTAGGGACGCCGAGGGTTGTTTCGCAGGGGGAAAATAACTTGGATGAACAATGTGGTGCGTGTGTTTTTTTATAATTTGCTTGAGAATAACCTTTAATTTCTCGGCTGTGCCGAGAGCCTCTCATCGCCTGCGACGACCCTCGGTTTTTTTCACATAGACCTGAGTATCCGTGTGTGACTCTCGTCATATTAGTATTAGTGTAATCAACTGGCCAATTTTTGCCATACCTCAATTTTACCCTTACACGAGACTTTCGGTGCATTATTAAGGTCATTGATTTGAAAGCGATTAATTGAGGAATAAAAAGTTCACTTTATTAAGTGTAAGAATAATTAGCGAAAACAGGAACATTATTTCTGCCATAGATAACAATATATAACGTATAAAATTTATATTTTTAGGAAAGTTATATCATAAAGCAAATATATATAATTTGTAGGAAACAAGTAAAATATGTAAGATATAAATAAAAAATAATTTAGAGAAGCTACCTGTTTGCGGATTATCTTGTCAACGTTTCGTAAACGTTACAGTTCATTAGGATGTCACTTAGGTACATATATTTAATGATGATTAAGACACAGAGATAATTCACAGTATAGTATCTTTAGAAGAAATACTTAATATAGAAATACTTAATATAGAAGCCTAAAAAATAATTCTTTTATGACTGAAAATTCAGAGTTGCGATCATTATCAGCCGTTGTAATCTTCTCTTTCTCTTTAAAGCGTCGATGGTCTCTCTCTTTCTCCGATAAATGTTTCCTTTGGTATTGCACAGGCGTAATGCGTTTTCGCGGAGAGTATGCATACAGTAGCAATGGATTTGCTCAATCGGCGCCGTAGAAACGCGGTTGATTTAGATGCGTAGGGAGAGAAAGAGAGAGAAAGAGAGATAGAGAGAGACAAACAAACGCCCTCACCGAGGCTGAACTCTGACTCACCCCTCACGATTTGGGGATGTAGTCTGCCAGCCAGTCGCCCGCCTATCTACCCCTGAGCAACCTCCCGATGGCTCTCCTGGCCCCGAGCTACGCACGCAATTACCATCCCTGATTGGATTAGGCGGCGTCTTGATTTGAACCCGGCGTCGACAATCTCGCTCTCGAACGCGTTTACGCTGTCTGCTGGTAAAGCTACCGGAATTCATTCTGCGTAGAATAATAACAACTAAGGTCGGAGGATTCTAGAAGAGATGCGCGAGACGACCACAAAGTGAAGTCACGCTCGTCAAAACAATTAATTCTTAATGACAACGTTGATTCTTTCTTTTTGTGCCACGACTGTATGATCGATAGAAAAGAAAATATTTGAATTTATTATTTTTAGTAATAAGTAATATAAATGAAATTTATTAATAGTGTAGTTCTTATAAATATACGTTTTTTAGAGATACTTGAGTGAAATAAATAATTAATTTTTATCAACTTGATAATTAAGAACAAATTTAGGATTATATAATTATTAGGATCAATTTATCGTACGTATATCATCTAGAAGATTGAATTAATTTTTATTATCATACTTAAAAATTTAAACAAAAAAGAAGGACAAAGTTATAAGATAAATGCTCTCATTAATAATTTGTAGATAACCTAAATTCGTAAAAAAGGAGAACGCGATTTTATCTAGTGTAGAAATATTCTAAGAACGAAATTATTAAAGAACAAAGAATTATTGTGGTCAGGGCTACAGTATCGAGATAATCGAAGCATAATGTTTCTCTCATCGCGTGATCAATATTTTAGTGTATGAATTGAACTTAAAGCGCCGCGAAAGAGGTGCACGCGCGCGTGCCTAATGATGCACGTAACAACCGCTTATTTTCTATTTCTTACACGCAATTATAGCTGTAACCGTCGACTGCGACCGTTCGCTGATTCGATTAGCGATTTCTAACACTTATGCGACTTAATGGCCAGCAATTAGGGCTGCTTGGAAAGCGACAGGATGTCACGCACATTCGTTCGTCGCAAAACGCGACGCATTTAGACGCATGTACCTGGATACGCGTCTTGTACTTGTCGATGCCGGATATTCGTGGTTTTTGATGCATAAATTTTTTATGCAGAAAAATGAGGGACAAAATGTGCAATTTGTTCTCAATTTCTTCTTTGTGATGACGTATCTCTGATATAATTTATTATTTCCGCACGATGGTACCATTAATCTTATTTTTTAATAAATATTATATACTCGAGTGAGAAGAAATATTACACAGGACAATTGGAAGTTGTTATATATATAGCTGTTACTTTCTAACATTTCTATTGAATAGATAGAATGAAGTAAATTAAATATCAATCTGCAAAAAAACTCGACAATTTTATTATAACATATAATGCAAAAAGAATATATATGAATTTATAAAAATAAAAGAACAGAAAATTTGATTGCAAAATCAGCATGGAATCTCGTTATTTCTCTCTATGAATGGAATTTACCTAAAATTTTTTCTACATGTTAATAGAAACGACAGGTTTTTTCTATACAATTTTATATTAGTCTTTTCCCCATTTCATCTATCCAAAATAACAAGTATTTAATTAATTTAGCTAACATCTTAATTTCAACAATGTGAGAATTGCAATTCCAAGTTTTCATATGAAAGTTATAGATTTGAGATCATGAATAATTGAAAATTAATTAAGTTTTACTAGTACGAATATTATATGCCAAATTTGTAATATTCTAAGATTATTACTATAATAGATTTGATTAACATTAATTATTGAATTTAGGACAGCTTTATTATAATTATTTATCAAAAATTAAAATAAAATTTTCTATTTACGTATTTTCAATTTATAAATATTGTAAATATAACTATATCAATAATAATACACTATATAATTTTGAAGTACAAAAGATATAGAGGGAAACAAAATATTAGCCAATACATGGGCAATTCCTCAATAAAATACAAAGAATAAATAAGCAAATTATACAAATGAAATGAATTAATGAGGCGCTATTTCGTGTTAACATTCACGATATACATAATAACTTTAATCGCTAATGACAAGCTATACAATATAATTTCGTATAAAACGGCGAATAGTCAGCGCGCGTAACATTAGAATTAATGAACATGGATTATGTTACCAATCATCCTGGACATGTAGATTATCGAGCAATAATAACTCGACGAAAGTGCAAAGGGATAAGTGTGGCATATGTTAACGATGACATTCTATCGTCATTTTCATTATCTCATGGATCGCAATTAAAACTGATCGATTTGCGTAATTGTGCATGTATATAAAATTTGCATTTATACCTTCATAATAATTAATCTATACATGAATGAGAAGGCAGGCTGTTTTACATTCTTCGTCGTTTCTAATAAATATTCTTGCTGAAGAACTGTTCTACAGCATCTCTGAAAGATATAACGCAAAATTATTTTATGAATAAACTTGTTTTCAGAATTAATTAAAATCTTCCGATCATATATGAAGATAATACGCATAGATATGAAAAATATTCTTGAAAATACTATTTATATTCCTCGTAATGAATTTTAATTTTTTTTATTATTAATCGAATTTTATTACAATATGTATTTTTTACTGTTTAAAGATAAACTGCTTATTTTTTTATATTAGGTATGGGAAAAAGTTCGTGGCGTTTTTCCCGTTAGATGGATTAAAAAAACGCCACGAACTTTTTCCCACACCTAATATTACATTATACTTATACGTGTATTTTTGTAGATATTTTACAAATTGTTTAATTTTTAATTTATGTCTTCTTCTTGTTCGGTACGATGTGATCCGTTTTTAATGTGTTTTGTGTGTTTAAACTATGAAATATTTTTCTTGATTCTAAATTGTATAACGTATTGTGTCTGTAATGCACACAACGATTTTGTTGAGTGTATGTACATACCGGCGAGTGCATCGCAAGTGCGTGACATCGAGTCGTTTTCAAAGCCGTAATTACTGACTATTAAGAAATGAGTGTTAGAAATGCTGTATCGATTGAAGGAGATTGGACCTGCAGAACAAGAAACGAACGTTCTATCGTATGAATTAAGTATCATTAAATGAACACTACTTCAAGCAATGCATGTTTTAGAATGTGTGCATGAAACTTCGGTTTTATTTTACATTTTTAATTGCTAATCCTTGATAACATTCTTATTAGAGTCAACTTCAAATAGACAAAAGTATCCGTATAAGTGATAGTAATTATACAAAACCTGAAATACTCGTATCCATATAAGTGAAGTAATTATACAAAAAACCTGAAACACTTGTAAATCAATGTCAATAATTACTGATATTGATTTATGAGTATTTAATACATTTAATATGTAACACAATTTCTCTCTCTCTCTCTCTCTCTCTCTCTCTCTCTTTCTCAGAGAAGCCTATATGTATACTGAAAAAACAATTTTGGCTGTATCTAAAAATGCAGATTGAAATATAAATCTGAAAATAATTCTGTTCAATCAAAAATAATTATGTAGAAAATTCAAATATGATAAACAATTTTTACAAAACTGTAAAAAATTTTGATATTCTAGCAACTAGATTGGGTCTTCCACATAAATTTTGATGGTCCAACAAATTTAAATTTTTAATCAGTTCATTTAAAAATTTTTTTTACTTTAAAAAATCATTCTTTCCATATAAAATAATAATTTGTACATTTTCAACTTCGATTTAAAGAAAGGGAAGGATTATAAGTTTGAGATTGAGAATTTCACTGCAAACACATTGACATACATTGACGTTTATTGCTCTAACTTGCACTAACAGAAACAACCGGCTTTGAAGGCGGAGATAAGACCATGTGCGGTCTCGTGAAACACGACGAGGAATATCCTCGGGGATTGCCCATGTCACGTGTCACTAGGACACTTTCGATCGAGCTTCCAAGTTGACGAGAAGGGGGAATGCCAAATGGACGACTTGGTGGTAGGAAACAAGCATGAAATGATAAATGTTCACGCTCGCACATTACTATTCGATGCGCGCGTCGCATGCGTCATCGTTACGCACAATTAATGATGGACGTCAATAATGCTTTTAGAAGTTCGATTACTCCGAAATAATTACATTTTTTATCATTTATTATCAGGAAATGCATAGGTATGAAATTATTGATATTTCTCTTTTCTTTGAGTGAAATCTCATTCTAAGAGAGTGAAAATACAGCCATATTTAGAGAAGAGTGAAAATATTTTACTTCTTGAAAAAGAATAAACAATTTTCATAAGAGATAATTCTGACTTCTTTTTTGGAGATATCATTTTTTTGGAGTAAAATTTCAAAAAGAATGAAAATTGTCTCTTTTTCAAAAAATGAAATATTTTCACTCTTCCCCAAAAATGTATGTGGCTGTTTGTGTTTTCACTCTCTTAAAGTGAGATTTCACTCCAAGAAATTTAGAAGTCTAAGTAAAAATACAAGTCAACGTTTGTGAGTCCAAATTACTAATTGCATAATGGACTTACAACTAATGGACTAACGCTTTGATTTACCTGAATTTATAACGTTCTGAAATTTGTTCTATTTCTAGTTCTTAATTTCTCAAAAAATCTATAGATAATGAAACTTTTTTAATCTTATCTTCTTCACTCTGAAAATAATTACAATGAACATTGAAGCATAATGAGCAATATTAAAAAGTTTTGACACCAGAGAAAAGATTACTTCGATTTAAAGAAATGTTTCTTTGCTATACGGTTAAAGAACAAATTTCTTTGATTTAAATATTATTTTTTTAAATCAAATAAAATTTATTTGATTTAAAGAAATTATGTTCAAATTCAAATAATGACAAATTCAAATCATGATTTCTTGGATTTGAATATAATTTCTTTAAATCAAATAAATTTGATTTTAAAAAATAATATTTCGAAGCAATTTTTTCTCTAGGTGTAGAAATTAACCTGATTCTTCCACATAATTATTTTGATAAAACAAAATTATTTTCAAATTTGTATTTAGCTAAATTTTTATATTCTTGAGCGCAAAAATATTCTTTTCGTATTATTATATCATTTTTTTAATGTCACATTTTAAATCATTCCTTGCCGATTGCCGAAACATTTTAAATCCTCCTCAATATTATTCATGATCTTTTATTATGCCAAAGTTTCCCTATTCGATATATCAAGACGTTTATACTCCCCCAAGTGTTCCGTGTATCACGGCACCCTTTCTTCGTGAAGAGCTGGTGCTCTCCACGTCAGCCTGCAAGACAACTGGAAATCCGCGGTGGATTCGATCGAGAGAACCATTTAGGATTCTCGTGTGCCTTCGGCGGAGTTTCGATAGGGTGCGTTGATTCTCGGCGAAATTTAACATGTGCACTTTATTGTCTCTTAGGTGGAATAACACGCGTTATTTGGCGCGAGACAAATGCTTGAGTCGAAGGATACTGGAGTCGGCGGAGGCGGTCGCGGAACTCCGTATATTTCCCGAGGCCGGTGTTTCGCCTCATAAAGGTTCGAAAGGCTGTCCTTTCTTCCCGCCTCCTTGCCTGTCGGAAGCATGGTAGGTTGCTTTTTGTCATTCCTTTTATAGTCGTCGCGAATGTTGCCAAGGAATGTTGCTAGGAAATCTGTACATCTCGAAAAACTTGTGGTGGCTAATGTGCTTCATCGAATGAATTATGACAGATTATATTAAGAGCAAATGTGCATGATTTATGCAAGCAATAATAATTCAATTTAGAATGTAAGTGGAAAAGTTATTTGCGAAACAGAACATGTCTTTTAAATTAGATTTCGTAAATCCCAAGGAAAAGCTTGAGATTACACGTTTATTTAAATATAAATTGAAATATTTAAGACGTTATTTCTCTCTTGCCATTTAAGAAATATTGTTCAGAAGGAAATAATTAAGTCTACAGATGTACAATGTGTCCTAGATTTTTAGCACTTTCTGTTATTTATAAACTCCGACCAATTTGACGCTGAATACTCTTGTTAGCAATATTTCTAATGAAAATTTAGCAAATAAAATTTATAAACCGTATGAAAAATAAACTTTTAAATGAAAAAAGTTACATACTTGAAAAGTTTATTAACCAGATATATAACGATAGATATAAGATATCTTTCGATTCTTTTCTCAGAGAGCCACGGTGGTCCGAAGGAAGGAGATCCTTTCGCGCTTATTTCCGCGCGATCTGCGGACGGAACGAAGCCTTCGGGAGGCGGGACGTTATTACCATAAAATAATGAAACGGGATCCGGGCGCATTACGGGCTCCGCGCGGTCCATTATGCAGGGGTGAGAGCCGTCTTCCTTCTCCATCTCGAGGCACGTATGCTTCACTGGATGGACAGATAGCCACCCGCAATGACGGGGCGAAAGCCTTTCGAGGCTTTCCCCAAGGCCTGATGTCTAGGCAAACTTATACACGCGTATCTAAGCTTCGCATCTTTGAGGGAGAACACATAAATGATAATGAAGACAAGCAAAATTACTATCATTAATGCTGAATCTAATGATATTTTTTACGATCTTTGAAACAATGGCCATGCATTAAAAGAATTTGAAACATTTTATGAAAATTACTATTTTATATGTACAACTATACGGAAAGAATGATTTTCTGAAGTATTTCAAATTTTTAATTACAAATCTGAAAATAGTTATTTTTTTGAACTATAAAAATAATTATACAGAACGTTCAAGCTAGAATGTCTAAATTTTTTGGCAACAGTGCTTATACTTGAATTTCTTCCATAATTTCCTACATATTTTGATGGTTAAACTAAATTATTTTCATTTGTATCTAAATTTTTAGGTATTTTAGCAAAATCAATCTTTCCAATTTCAATTTTTCGTAGATTTGTAAATGTTAACCGTGTAGAAAAGACTGTCATTTTTTGATTTTTACTACTTGATTATTGTTATAAATGTTGATAATGATTTAATTGAAAAAAAATACGGATTAATTCTAGGAAATACAAAAAATACCAATATACATTGCTTCCCATTTATTTTTTATCTCGTCGTCTTAGAATTACATTACTCACAGTTGTATTGCTGTTATGTCTCTCGTTCCATCGAAATATTATGCGAGATGAAATTTATGAGTGAGTGGTCGCGCGAGAGTGAAAAGCGGAAACGCTTGGTAGTCACGAGAGCGCACCGCAATAAACGCATCTCGGTATATACGATTCGATATATCGGCTCATGATTTTCAGTTCCGAAATCGAGAGGCGCGTCGTGCACGACATACCGATGGCGCCAAAAGACGAATGGCTTGCGCGCCTCACGATGGCTACACCCCAAATCTGTACGAGATTTGGCGAGGCTGACGAGACTTAGAACGAGACTCACGTTCTCTGTCGGGAAAGGACGTTGGATAGCTCTTCGTAGGGAGGAACGCACTCACGTAGACCGCACTCCGAAGACCCCATTCCCGGTATTCGATCCTCTCCCGTGAGAATTGTTTGGCCGCTTCTAATTCAGTTTGTATTCGTTATCCAACGAAATTATTAAATTTTGGATTATTTTTATATTCGGTTATCATTGGTGATTCTTAAATATCGAAAAATGATTAAATTGTAATCGTAAACATACAAAGTAAATAGACAAAGTAAATTAGAATAATTATTAAATTATTTTAAAAACTCAAATTATTATTAATATTATTAATATAAATTATTAAAAATTAGTTTTTTTTGTGATTTTATTCTATAGTTAAAAAAAATAGTGAAAGATAGAAAATTGAAGATTCTTCGAGAATTATTCTAGCTACCACAGTTTACTTCGATAGATGACAAAACCTTCCCCTTTTCACAGCCACCAGCTAATGGAAGGTGTCGAAAAGGCCCTCGGGAGGATAGTGGGTGGAAATTTACACAAGGGCGGAAGACTGGGAGAGTGCAATTCCAATCTCGTCTTGAGGCTCGCCTACTATATGCCGGGTGTCATTTTCATTTCTGCTATGGGAGCTCGATCGAGATGCGTTCGTGTACGAGCTGACACGATGCATTTGATGCTCTCACCCTTCTAGTCTGATACGTACAATCATTGGATCGGTGAGATATTCGCTTTCGACAAAAACTGATGACCTACGAGCATCTGTCCTTTCCCGATACTGAATATTGACGAAGATCCTGCTATCGTAATCATAATTGTTTTTTTCCCGCGTTACGTAAGATGTTCTTTTTTCTATCCGTTGCAAATTAAGAAACAAGAGATTTTTTTTTTAAATGTTAATATTTCTGACAATTATAAAAGAATCAAAGATTAAGAGTGAAATAGCAACTTGATCTATGCTAATGTTATACAATTGAGATAATTATATTAATTACTGTATAATATACTAATATTTCTGTTTTTCAAAATTTTGTATACTTTATTTACTTTGAATAATTTTTTTTTAATTTAGAGCTTTCGTATTTTTGTACAATGTAACTATTATTTTTTAAAAAACAAGGACCTATTTTTTAAAATAATACTATATACCCAATTTTAAGAGCTTAGAAGTAGAAAAACAAAGCTGATTTATTAGTTGATAGAATAATTCTTGATTATATTTTTTATTAATGTAGTTGTATCTCTTCGATATGTATTAATGAGTATATTATTCTCGATTATATTTCTTGTTATTGTAAACGTTAAGAAAAAAAATAAAGTTGCATTTCTCGGAGACAAAAGCAATGTGTTACGGTATTGTCGATAAGTGAGAATGGCTATTAATTTTGATGAATGTATCGAAAGGTTCGACAAGTATCGATTCTCGTAATACACCTGTGCCGTGATCGAACTCATTGCGCCGCGCTGGTAGTTTACACGCTCGCGTCGACGAAGAATGAACGTAACAATTTGCCGAAGGAAGTTTAATGCACATCCTCGATCACTACCCGTGGACCACCGGTGCGTTTTTCTCGGGAACCAGGAAGAAAAGCAATTTTTCGTAAAAGCAGCATCCCCACGCGCATCCTACACGCAACCGATTCAGATTGATGCTAGCGCGGCGGTGCGCTCGTTTTTTCGCACTATATTTCCTGAATTACAAATAACTTCTCGATACGAGAATCGCAAGATGGGATTATTTCATGAAAAAGACGTAAGGTATTTTTAAGGGGAGAAATAGAAGAGAGAAGTTATAAGAGAAGTTAATATTTAAATACTTAAGAACTTAAAATCATAGTACAATAATTTTTAGTCAGGAAAAGGAAAGAAAGAAAAATTTCCATCAATTTTTTTCAAATTTGATGCATCTTTTTATAATTAAAATTTTATATTAAACAGAAATATTGGACATAATTTTTACTTATTGGTACATATGCTTTAATATCACAATAATTGACAAATAACTAAGAAAGATTAGACTGTTATCGACATTTATTGTTTCTTTTCTCTTTTTTGTCGTAGTCTAACTGATTTTTTTCGCATTTATTTTAACATGGTAGTCCTAATGCAAACGTATATATGCGACCGCATTTTGCGCAGTTGCGCCAAAATGCGATATTATATGTCAAGCTTGATCTCGCATCGGCAGAGGAATTTGCGCAGCACCAAAATCCAAAATCATGCGAAATTCACGATGAGGGTAGACTGTCGGATGGCTGTCACAATTTCCGGATTTCAATATTGACGGTTGCGGAGAGCCGCTCGCGCGCCTGCGTTATCCAATGTGCAAACTTTCGCTCTGTATTTTAATTTCGCGACGCTCAATATACCGTCGCCTCCAACGTCGTCAGCGCCGGCGCTCTCTCCGTCGCGGAGAGTTTGCAATAACAGTTTAATCCCCGGTGATGAGAGTCCCGTAGTCTCCCCACTACCCTCTTTCCCTCTTACCCCTTTCAGGAAAGTGCACTTCAATCAAGCCACGTGTTTGATTTGGCGCCACCCAAGATGCACCGATAATAATCGATAAATCTCTCTTGTCTGGTTCGCATCCGTTGCGGATTCCGTTACACGTTTTTTGCTCGCAAGAATAGTCTTTTCCAGGAAATAATATAATCCGTCTATGATACATAAATACTTACTTTGCTTAAAATTTTTCAAAATTGCATAAAAAATTAATATTATATTTCATTCTACGCTGTTATGTTATTTTTTGATAGCTTTAGATGTCACAAATTATATTAATTGTAATTAATTTTATATTATTTCATAATATTATATTAAATTGTTGAAAAAACATGTATTGCAATAGAGGAAATTTTTTCTTATTACGTTATAATATTGAGTGATTTGATTTTACTGTTTTCGTGAATATATCTCATCCTTATAACATGTTTTTTATTTTTATTTGACTTCTAAATCTTTATAACGGTGCAATGCAAGATCTTTTGTGTGTTTCATTTTCCGCATCCTGTATGTAAAATGTAATGTGCTGTATGATCATGGAATATAGAGGATTAGAGGATCCAGAATCGCGAGAAAGTGTTAGGAAGTGAAAAGAACTGGTGAGACAAGGAAGGCGAAAGGGTGCACGGGAGTTACATTATGATATAGGGCGGAATGTGAGGGAGGGAAAGTGATGGAGGAGAGCACTGGCACGTATGATTATACATCATCATGTACGATTATAGTCGCTCGCCTCTGCAAGACCGGCGCATTACGAGCTTATCGCAGGCGTATACGATAATCGTTAAATTGAGATAGAGCATGCAGACAGGCCCGTGATGATACCGTCGAATTTTGACAAAATTTTGATAGAAAGCGGCAATTATTTTCTACATTTCTATTTGATACTCTAAACAAATTAAGAGCATCTCATTTTTCAAAATTAAAAACTCCTCTAATATTAACATAAAAATTATTATTAAATATTTTTTATTAAATATAATTTTGAAGAAGACTTTTGCAATATAATCTATTTGTGTATTGTGTGTGTTTACACACACACACACACACATATGCGAATATTAGAACTTGTAATTGTAAATATTGCTATAAAAGCTCTTCTAATTGCTTTAGAAACATATTCTTTGACAAATACAGATTTGTTTTATTTTTGTATAATTTCAAGCTGAGAAATAAAAATTGCTTAATTAAAAAACTTTGAGAAATTTGAATGGATATGTATATAGAAGTTAAAAAGGAAGAAAACATAACATGGAAAGAAAAATATGACGTGCAATCGAGATAAAAAATGTGACTAAATTCTGTATGAAATTATGTAATAACTTCCATTTTTCAGTTTATACAGATCATATGTAACTCATTTTAATTTCTAATAGAATTTCTAATAGAAGATCTAATCGATGAGAAGATGGAGCTAGATCGACGTTGTCTCTGCAAACGGGGAAGAATAGATTACGAAAGGGATTGGAATCCTAATTAACAGCATTGATCCGCGTTCATTTGCATGCGTAAACAGAGAGGTTGGTAGGCGTACTCAGATTCTTGCTAAATCCAAGAGTGACTCTAACGCATAGGAGAAATCTTTCCGTAGAATGAAGCAGAATATCGACAGTGTGGTTTAGAACATTAAAACGTGCATAAAGACAAGATATAATCTATCGACATGATCTTTTAAAGAGAAATGTTAAAAATGAGATATTTTATACTATATTTTTTCCAAGAGATTGAAGATGTAAAGAAATACGATAAGAGAAAAAGTAGGAGAAAAGGAAGAAAAAATCTTTACTATGATACCGATGTATCAATTTAATAAATGAGCGAAGGTCATATTTGAAATCAGGTCTTGATGTCTAATAATATTTTTGTATGAATTTTATAATTTCCAAGATGCCCCTCGAAAATGAAGGAAATCTAGGTTCCAGTTGAGGTGATAATTTTTTGCAATGAACTCTCTCTTTTACACAACAATATTTCAAAGGTACTCATTAAGTAATTATCAGTAATATTAAATTGCTTGTTAATTCAATTTGTCAGACTTATTCTAATTTCAGTTTAGAACTGTCTTTTAAGACCGACAAATAATCGGTGCGCGGTTTGCTTGAACTGGAAATTATAAAATTAACACAAAATATTTTTAGACAAGACCCGAATGTGACCTTCTTCGCTTATATATGTTGAACATTTCTTGGCCGATTTTCACTTATAACTTAACACAAGATTTGAAAGAAATAATTTTACATGCAAATTGTTTATTACGGGAACAACAACGGAATATCGTTTGCGATTTGATGATCTCATCTCTTCCGTCGTTGTATCTTCATGTTTCGCGGAGCGTGCGCTGGAACAAAGACATTATAGCTCTGCGCTCCGTGATTACTGTCATTAGCTCGTGGACATCCTGTTGCACCTCTCCCGATATAATTTCCATGACACCCTCGAACGACCACTGCGATGCCGGAGTACCGTACTATTATAATATCCACCTGCGAAAAGTCCATGTTCTGAAACTCCCGAGGGTCATCGAAGCGCAAATTTACGTGAACTCATTCGTCTAAAATTGCGACATTGTCTGTAAACTGAAATAAAAATTTCAATATCGAAAAAAGCAGTAAAAATTTTAGTTAAAAAGATAATGTGTACTCGTGAATTTCACAAAATCAACAGAATCTTTGGACAGAATTTACAGTTATATTAATGGTTGAATACTTTTATTCTTTAAATCCTTTTTGAAAATCAATTTGAGTGTTTTTTATATGGAAAATTTTTTCAATCAGTCATCAAATCGCTATTTTTATAATCTTTTAAAATCTTCTAATTAATCCTATACGGAGAGAATTTTTTCTTAGAATTTATTCTAAAAATGATAGTCATAGGATAACATTGTATTTCGAAGAATTTTAATGTAAATCTCTTTCATTCATTAATAAAATTACAATAAAGTATAAAATAAGTTTGATGAATTTTTCAATTTTATTGAAGTGCATGGTAAAAATTTTTTAAATATTGTATTGTACCACAATTAACATATTTTGAGGGTAAATTTTAAAAGAAAATTCTCTCTGTGTAGAGATAGCCGATAACATTTTTATATATAAATCATGATTTTCAATACTGTATTTCTGAGCTTGATTAGTTTTCCCAAAGATTGTTAAATATTCACTTAGAAAAATCTCGACGAGCGTTTGGTGAATGTTTGTCTGCAAATTACAGACGCGTTACTTTTACGTCCGTTTAAATGGAACTAACGAAAACCATCTCTTGCGAAAAAACGGATTTTACGGAGTCGTCGATGGCAGGTTTATCGACGAATATGAGAGATTCCTGATCTTCGTTATGAATTTTTTGTCGACATGCGCGCGGAAAATTTGATGGGTCGACGGCCAAAGTAACGGGCCGAGAGAGCGCTGTGAAATCGAAGTATGGCTTCGATATCCGCGTCGATGAATCACCCGCAATTGATATGAGCGTTTGGGCCGAGAGCTTTCCTCTTTAGACATCAAGATCAAACGTTTTAACCAGTCGGTAAACACACGCGAATTTGCTTGCGCAACTGAAATAGTGATATCATTAATTGATCGTTTTAACTTCGATAAAAAACATGACATAACGAAAGGCAAGTAGACTGTCATCATTTTTTGCAGAAAATTCTCTGAATCTTCTTTTACTTTATATTTCTGAGCAGAGTTAAACACGTTGTAATTTAATATTCATTTGATCTCCTATACGTAATATCCGTAAAAGGTTTTGAAATTATTTAACGTGATATTATTTCATTATTACGATATTTTATACTAATATTGATTTCTCTACCTTTCTGACTTCTTAAGCAGTCTGTCGAAAGCAGCAAAACGTTATGACTATTCCGCGTAGCGTAATCATTTTGTAGCATTCGGAATTACAATTGCGTCGTTACCGGTGCGGAATCACCGGTGAAATTAATGGCTGTGCTGTACTGTCGAAGACAGGACCCGGCTATTGTGCGACTTGTGGTTAGATGCGTTTCAATGCCAATGAAAATCATTGCCGGATAACTAATTAAAAGGTAATGAACTTCATGGTTATGTAGATCGCTTCGAGAACGATGGACGATGTTGGATTATGTCATGTTTAGAGTTTGTCGTCGTGGCGATTGTAGACGAGAATATAGCGTACCTATTTTGGAGATTTGCCTAGTCTTTTGTCAGACATAGTTATACCATGAAATAATATTTACCTTATGACCGAGAATACGCGTAATACATGTCCATAAGCGTAATTCTATATTAAAATTTTCAGTGATATCATTAATTAAAACTTTATTTTTTTACTTTTATTCTGTTTATATTCTTATATCATTTTTATATAACAATAGTCTCTCAGTTAGTTTCTTCATGACTGAAAATAGCAGTCTTCATTTGATGGAACTTTGATTTTTTTATTTTCTTTTTAACAATAATAAAACTATTATTAAAAAGTTAATTATATATTGACATAAAATTTCTTTTGCATTAAAGATTTTATATTTTTGTTATTTTCGTTTTTAATTAATGAACGAGAATAGAAGGCTCTTATATTTTTGCGACTTTATGTTTTTATAGAAAGACATCAATGAGAATTTTCGATTAACATATGCAGTTGATCCTTATTTTCGTCTTGAAATCCTCGAAATCCAATTGCGACGATGCATGGTCGATTTTGGTTCGTCTCGAGTCATTCGAACTTAGCATATCAAAGCCCTTGTTGAAGCGAGTCGAGGGCAGCCGCCATCTCCAGATGGTTGAGTTGTCGATATCCCTCTGGAAATATTCCAGAGAAACGCGAAATTCAGAAATACGCGTATACAATACACTCACTTCCTCGGCCAAACGTGACGTAAATACTCACCAGCAACTGCTCGACAAATCGCACAAATCAAAGCTGGTATAGAACGCATCGAGCTAAAGCATAAAGTGTAAATCGTGCGATAAAATCAATATTAAAAAATCGCATAGATGTCTCGTCAAAGATTTTTTATTGAGATTTGATTAGTATTAAACAAAATAATTTACAAAACACAAAAGTATTAAAATTAATAAGAGATTTAAGATATATTTATAATAACAAATATTAATAAAACATATTTTCTAAAAATTTTTTTAATGTTAAGCTATATATTGATATTAAATAGATAATTCTTGGCATAGTTAATTTTATATGTATTTATATTTAATTAAATATTAAGTATATAATATTTAACTTTATGAAGTTGACATAAAAATTTTTTTTCATTATCGTTATGTGTTTATTTTATAATTCGTTTATTTTAAAACTATAATTTAAAACTCTTTATATACGAAATTATAAAATAAGTACATAACGGTAAAATAAAAAATTTTTATATCAACTTCAGTTTCAAAATTTAAAACTGTGTATATCGTTCATTTGCTACAACAATGACATATAAATTCCAAAATTGTTATTTTGAAATTGCAACAGAAAAGGAAGCATAGGATAAAGAAATATATTTAAAACAATTTTATTCCTCTACTAACAATTATTACATAGAAATTAATTTTAAAATTAATGTTACAAAATTTTAATGATTCAAATCATTCAAATTTATTTTTTGGAAAACTTTGTCTTTTTTAATTGTATTGTGTTGTGGCGAATGAACAATGTATTAAATACATAAGAAGACTTTGTACTGAAAAAAGTTTTAGCAAAAAAGGAAATTAACACAAGATAAATGTATGTTTTGTACGTAAAACACAAACACACACACGCACGCACGCACGCACACACACACACACACACACACACATTTATATGTCAGTAATTTTTTTTGCTATAACTTTTATTCAGTGCTATTCTTCTTGTATAGTAGTTATCTTTTTTGACAGAACGGATTTTGATAGCTTTCTCTGTGACCATCCGAAAATCGCTTCTTGCTTCTGAAACGCTTTTTCCGGGTCATCTCCGATTACGCTGCTGCCGTGGTAACCTCGTATTTCGTTTCGAACCCATATCGCGAGATCGAGCGATCGCCAGCTCCCATTTTTCTACTTCTCCAGGTATAATGGGAGAACACAGAGCGGCGGTCTTTCTATGAGCTTGAAAATAATAGAAGCGCTTCCGCGGCACTCACTCTCTCTCTCTCTCTCTCTCTCTCTCTCTCTCTCTCTCGTCGAGTATTCTTTGAGGACTTCTGACGGGTCGTGAGTGCTCGCGTTATGGTTTATGATGAATATGTCGTATCGTGTTACTCGATTAATGCTTTCTTCACCGTCGTTCTTTCTCGTCGAGAATAATTCCCTTCCTCTATTCTTCAAAATAGATCTCTCCATTTACGGTACTTTCATGCTCCCTGCGCTCTTCTTTCATTTCCAATCTTGGGATGAGTTTAAATTCTAAAGCATTAGTTCTAATTATTTTATTGTTAAACTATTTGACGCTGTTAAAAAGAAGTGAATATGTAATATGTGACACTGCATCTGATATTATTATTTAATTATTCGCGATTGATTTAGTTGAATAAAAAAGAATAAAAAAGAAAGAAATGAAATAGATTTTACACACATAAAATCTGTGTATATCATAATCTTCAACTGATACTAAAAACATTAGGCACTGAAAAATATTATGGAATAAATTGCATTACAAGAATTAAATCAAATCATCGTTATCGAAAAGATTATGTAACTGCTTTTATAAATATAGATTTGTTTAAAACTTAACTTTATATATTTATGAACTAGAGTTTAATTTCCAAGCGATGCAAATGATCTTCGATCTCTATCACGAAACTTTCTTAGAACTTGGAACAAAGTTACAAGTAAATCGCATTCTATCAAGTACAGCTATCTCGAATCGTTCCGGGCCATAAATCGACAATCCCTTGAAATCCTCCAATTTAGCTCCGGGAAGTAAGCCTTACTTGCTCGGAGGAAAATCGGAAATAATAAGCTAAGTGTCATAACGATGGCTGCGCACAGTAAGTCGTATTCCTTGGAACGAATATAATGAAAGAAGATGTTTTTCTTTTATGCTACACTTAGATCTGCAATTTGTTCTCTGTATAAACGGCAGATTATATCAATATAGCTCTTTTTATGCACTGCTTACTTCGCGTAGCTACCGGTGGTAAACTAAATATAAACATGAGAAAAATGGTTGTCAGCAGCGCCTGTCTTGTACAACACGTCATGGAACACACATGGTTGAAAAGACGCTATAACGTAGACTGGCATCATAAGTCCACCATCTTGCACCATCATAAAAGTCCATGCCGCTTTTATCGTAACTTGTAAAAAGCGCGCACTCGAGTGCAACTCGCACAATATAGTATCGTCATCGCTGCAATAATCGTCGCAAATAACAGTCGCATAAAATTCTTTTCTAAATATAACGCACATATATCGCATCTTGTCGTATATCTGGTAACGGATCTCTTTCGATCGAAAAACTATCTTACATTGTACTATAAAGTCTTCAGTACATTCCGTTAATATCGTATATCTATACAATACAAATATTTTGTACTGTGTAGGTATGTAGGTAATTTTAATACAAGTATAATATTTTGTACTTGTATTAAAATTTTGCAGCTTTAAAATTTTTGTATTGAATTTTAGTATACCAGCTCATTTTATGCTAAATTGATATTCAATATTTTTTAATATTAAAATAACACGATTAAATGAACAATTAATATAAAAATAATATGTTTTAAGACGTGAATCCCAAAATAAATAAACAAAATGTTAAACATTGAACATATAAATATTAATTTTATTGAAGAAGTATATATTCAAGATTACAAATTTATCAATGTTATATTTTTAATTTTTTAAAATAATATTTGTATTTTTTTTTAACATATTTATTTTATATTAAATTAATATAAAAATTTAAATAAGTCGTGAGATACGTAAAGCGTGTTAAATTTAATACAAATTTTTCAACATAATTCAACATAATTGTAATCTAAATATTTTTTTATTAATTGTAAATTATTATAGATTTGAAAATATTATTACGATTTTATGACAAATGTAATTTATAATTAAAATGTTTTACGTATAAATTTCCAATGCTAGCAGATATCTTTATCAAATTTCTGATGAAACTGATTCGTTCCCGAAATCGTTCCTCACATCGAGAGTCGTTCCATGGCGCTTCCGATTTTCGAGCTAATCAGCTAGGATTCTTAGATTTGGATGCCGTATGCCGACGGCGTAGTCGGTGCTACATGGCGAGGGAATAGTAATTTCCTAGATTTAATTAACCAATTAGCACATGTCGTCGTCGGGTTCGGCGCCGCGCGCTTAACCGAATCACGTAAACAAGCAACGTTTCGTCTCGGATCTCGGGGACGATTCCAATCGCGGCAAATGATGTTACGCAATACGTCGGATCGGGAATCAAGTGATTAACGCGAATATTTAACAGACTGCGAACAATCGCGGACCGAATACGCAATGTCCCGAATCGTCGGAATGCGTATTTCAATGACGAGTGCAAGAGATACATCCTAAAAGAATACATTATACAATAAATATGATGATGCTTTATTTAAATCAAATGTAAATATACTAATATTATATATATATATAATAAAGCTGTCAAACTTTGATATAAATGTATTAATTTTTAAATGGAAATAATTATACAAAGAATATACAGAAAAAAATATTATTATTAAAAGCGATTTTATTCGTAAATTTTTATCATTTAATATTATTTTCATATTAAATAATATTAAATAATATTAATTAAATTGAATTATTATTGTTATTATTATAATATATAATATTATTTATTAAATAAGGATTATGATACCAATATATGTTATATAAGCGTCTTTCTTAGATATCCTTTAACATATATTTTAAAAGACGGATGACAATAACGAACATAATATTTAGAATTCAAATATTCTGTAATTGAAACTGTGATTGAATTATTCGTTTTTATTTTTGTCGAGCATTTTATTATCCTGGAGATATTATTCCATGTGATTATTTCAATACTATAATTTTATTTGAATTTCTCGTAAAAGAGAAATGAAATTTATTATGGAAAAGAATTCGATTTTTAATTATTAATATTATTGTTGCTGTTTCAATGGAGTTAGCTTCACATCGAAATCATCACCATATAAGTTTTTATGATATTCGTTATATTTAAGATTTTATTTTTCAATGAATAGTTATAATTAGAATACATTTTAGTCGGTAAATTACAACTCATATATACGCAGACAAAGTATTAAATTTATTAAACTTTATAATTTCAAACTTTTTTTTAATACTTTTAAAATTAAGCGATATTATAACGAATAGTAGTCTCTATTTAATTTCACGAGCAATGTGTATTGATTTAGTGAAATAAAAGTGGAAATATTAATATCATAATTATAATTATATGACAATAAGATAAAACGAGGATTACGAAACCGCGCTCATCCGTCTTCCATAAACAAAAACAACAGCTTGTAACTTTGTGCGTATTATCGACCTATCACCTTCACTTATCCATCTTACTTTTATCGTTCTCAATGTTCATTCACTAGATCTAATCCGTAATAGTCGCTAACACATTTTAAGAACTATACATCGAGGCATTTTATGCAATTAAAATATAAATTGTATATACAGCTGTATATTTGTATTGACTGAATTTTATGTTTAAAATATAATTACATTAATCTGATTATTTATGAATTTTATCATTATTGAATCGTTCCATCTATGATTTTTTAAATGTTTTTTTTTAATATCATTAAAAAATATTGCTTTTATTAGCGTTTAACAAGAAAAAATCTTTTGTAAATAATAACACATGATCCTGAATTTTTCAATAATTTGCAATATTTCGCGTAAAATCAGCAACAATTTTGCGAAAATATTCAATTCGTTATTAAAGTCAAAATCCCTCTTTTGCAATACTAATATCACGTTTTTCATTTCCTCCAATAAAGCCCGCACTTAAAGGTCATAAATTTAATTTTCCGAATGCATGGCACGCACGAACGTGTAGTGACGTGCACGATACACGGATACAATTGTGATTGTGATTCAACGAGACTATGCGTTTGGGCGATTATTGGATTCCTATTATTAAGGTTTCCATCAAAACGAGCCTCTTTCTGAGCACGATATCGTTGTACCTTTAAAGATCAACGTATCGCATTTGCACGCATAAAGCGATATTTTAGAAAGTTCGACAATATCTACATTATTATCTTAAATCATAACATTAAAGCAAAAAAGTATAAAGAGACAAGATTCTTTATAGTAATTAATTTAATAAAAATAAAATTTAATATTTAACCATATTTCCTTCAAAAATTGAAGAATTCATATACATTTGCATATTGTGAATCGGCTTTACACCTCGACTCATGAAGAGCGAATGCAATCTCTTTTCATTTGGCTGCATGCCGGTTGAATTGTCGTCCGCGCGATTTATTAAAAGCTGGGGAAGCTGCCACTGTATTAATCCGCCAGTCTCACAGTCCTCGAAATATCCGCTATTACGACCCTTTGAGGCCGCCGCGCGAGTACTCGCAATAAATCGCGCGTTCCGCGGACGGCCGTGAACGAGCAGGGATAAATTATTCCCCGCCGACTTTTCGCTTCCGGTATTTACGATGCTCCGCTTCCCCGCTCGTGTTTGCTCGCTCGTTCCGTGCTTTCCCGTTACGTACGTATTTTCGTGTGCCGCCTAATTAAATGTGTTTCCGTACATTCCCTTTGAGGGCTCGCGCAATGCATTCCATCGTCGCAGGAAAGTGGAGTGGGCTTTGACGGGCTCAGACTGGCTGATTTTGAACGGACTACAGAGTCATCATTGGATGATAGATACAACGATTATTACAGAAATACCGTATTGTAAAATAGAAGATTTTATTATCACAATAAAAGAAAAAGTCATATATATTCGATTGAAGTGGATCTTAATGATTAATAATAATTTTTTTTTTTTTTTTTTTCAGAGAACATTATTTCTCAAGATGATGTATATAAACAATATTGAGTTCTTGACAGTGTTAAGATTATCAGCATCATTATTAAATTAACAATTAATTCAATTTGTAATATTATTATTTCAGTTTTATAATATTGCGTTTCAAATTTGATAAACCAAATTAGCGCGCAATTTATAGAACTGAAAAAAAAAATATATTTACACTGAGAAAAATGAAAAATTTTTAATTGAAAATGAACGAACTAGTAGATTCCAGTCATATCAATCGAAATTCTAGTTGAGATAACCAATCACGATGACCGAAATTCTGATTGATATGATCTGAATTTATTGGTTCATTTTCAACTAAAACTTTTTACAGTGTAAATATTATTAAGTACCAAAATCCCTTTGGACCGGAATATAAAATCCTTTCTCTTTATTTGTGTTATTCATTTATCATTTTTAAATAAAAAACAAAAGCTCAATAGAAATAAGAATTTCTTATGATTACTTAATACTTAATTATATTTTAAATTATTATTAAAATCATTAAATCACATTCTTGCAAGAAAACACCTATAATTAGAGAATGTTACAGATACTGATACATTTGTTATTCAACTTAATGATTCTTATATTAGATATCTCTATTTTATATCATAATCGATTATTGCTTTTTAATGAAACATTTTTAGGAAATTAAACCGTAACAAATCGCCATTTATTCTGTGCACATTAACAATAAACGATAAACTTTTTTTCGAAAAAATCAAGACGATTTCATATAAATCCTCAGGTAAATCCGAATGTAACCGTGGCGAGGACAGGTTGTGGGAAATGGTGCGCGGATAAAAAAGACGGTTTGAAGGAAAGCGAGCTGCTCAAGCGGAATTCTATTTGACTGTTGCATACCTTCGCGAAATCTTCC
>Ga0157364_1000178_pt1 | contig 33392 bp, 14 predicted proteins | sample AttsexASBM2_FD_111476 | JGI IMG/M metagenome (GOLD analysis project Ga0157364, IMG submission 111476) | Fungus gardens microbial communities from leaf cutter ant in Ribeirão Preto, State of São Paulo, Brazil - Atta sexdens ASBM2 | ecosystem: Host-associated > Fungi > Mycelium > Unclassified ...
AGAGAGAGAGAGAGAGAGAGAATAAGAGACACAGCGAAAGGTGAGTATCACTCGCTTTGCGATATGAATGCTTAATCAAGAGAAAAATGTTCCGGTACCACCGTTCGCGTTATTTACTCGTAGAAACGAAGCAAACTGCCTCGCGCTCACAAGTCAAACGTGATTCATGAATTATTAAAACTAATTAATTTGGCTTACTCGATTTTAGTCAACTGCAACGCCCGCGGAAAAAAAGCCGGACTGGGGGATACGGATGAAAGCGGATGCATGGGTCGTTCAACCGCTACCTGCAGCGACGTTTTAATTAAAAAAGTCAGAACGACGAGCGCGTGGACGTAGCGAATAAAGTATACCCCTCCCTCCTTCTGACCACGGTACATGCTCTTCATCGATGACGATGGTAATTTCAGGCTTTCGAAGGCTGTTCAATAAACTTGCTTGGCTTACTGCGGCTGTAATGATAGCCGAACAATTTCCAGCGGAACGTAACTTACCTCTATCTCACGGCAAGACATGTTTACAAATTCGTATGTCGATAAAATATGAATACGGGACGGATTGGAATGTATCAAAGAGCGTGCGAGAGCACATGCTACGTGATAGCTTAGCACTACGGTGGCTCTGAGTATGATTTAATTAGTGTGATCCGGTCTGGTCCTCGAGGCTTTCGCGTAAGAGGTCTCCTACACTCGCAACACGTATTCCATACTCCTTACATACACGTGTCTTTGCCCCGCTCTTACACCCTCATTCACTTCCTCCGGCGAATAAATCCCCTAACTATCCTCGCAGCACGCAATCCTCTTTTGCATCAACGACGATCGCGAGTAAAAAGAAACGGAACGGAAAAATTATACGGTACGCGCGAGTCATGAAGTAACGTGAAGTAACAGACCGAGCGCAAACGAGATTGTATACTTTATTGTAATGCGCCGGCATTAATTTTAATAAGTATGATTCGCGAATTTTAATTATATATTACACACGCGGCTCGTGCGCGCCTGTATATAAGCCTTGAAGCACAATCAATTGCGCGCACATTCAAACTCCTTTTGTGGCAAACGTGCGCGAGACTTTGTCCTGCTGCAGTTCAAAATTAAAGTCGGGCTTTAATTCTGGTCTTTATTCAAATGCTGGCGAGCAATGTGCTATTTTAAGACCGAACTTTGCATCGCAGTGAAGTTTTCAACCGGAGGAAAACAGGTCAGTCTGTATATGGGAGTGAGAGGGTTGATTCGCAAATACGTCGTTAGAAGTAGTATTTCGCGACTGAAATTTTCTCGCTCCGGACAATTCTTTCCAACGTTTACAATTGCGCTCGAGCTTTACCGTGTTGTACGTCGTTTGCCACTTGCGAAGGAAAGAATTTTGTTCGTGAAAGGCTGCAAATCGTTGTGCCATGTTATAAACTAATGCGCTCTCATGCATTTCTCACAACTGTTCCTTTCGCAAATAAGTTCGCAAAATGTGTGAGCAGAATGCATATCAAGTAAATTTTTTAATATTACGAGGAACTATTTGTTTGAAGCTTTCTAAGACAAGAAAATTCAAACAATACTAATATTAATTAAGAGAAAAAAAAAATAATCAATACTGCACGGAAAGAACAGTTCTACTAAAGTATTAAAAAAATTTAAATAGGTATAGATCTGAAAAATTGTTAGATCCTTAAAATAATTATGTAAAACGCTCAAGCTGACTGCTAGAATGCCAAAAATTATACTTAAATGTTCTATATAATAATTTTAATTTAATCTAACAAAATTATTATCAGATCTATATCTAATCTTTTAGATACTTCAGCAAAACCGTTCTTTTCGTGTTTTGTTCCGAAATATTAAATTACACAATTTAACGAATCCTCAACAACAATAAAAATAATTTAAGACATAATTCACCATCCTACCTTCTCATAGTTTGTACATTTCTACATACTTCTCTATATAAAAAAATAGAAACCAATATTTGCGTATCAAACGTTATTTATCAGTATTGATGGACTCTGAATAAATCATGTTATTGTCGTATCTTCGCTCTATGGATCGCGTGCCAGAAGATTAACATTGTCACTGTTGACTGGCAACGATTACATCAGTTTGCTTCGAACAAAGACCATGTTGGAACAAAGGTAGATCTGAGATTACATAGCCATGCTTGTGGCATTCCTTTTAGACATGACTAATGCACCTAACTGACAGTTTCACGACTCAGGTGTTTTCGAGAACCGCAATGAGACACCGTTCATCCCGAGTACTTACGCACATGGTCGCTCGAAAGGATCTTTCGTTGTTTCCTTCTCATCTGTCTCACTTTTATGCTATTTCTTTCGTTCGACACCTGTGACGACTATATTAATAGAATTATGACAAAAAACAATACGTTTATTAAACCTGACATTTTAGCTTGCTCAAAATTCAAGTGGAACATCTTCTTAAATTAAATTATTAAATTGCATAATACTCATTGTTTTAAAGTTGTAATAAAAAAATCATGAATGTTATATCTATTAAAAACGATTTAAAAAATGTATAATAATAACCAGAACAGATAGCAGAAATCAATACTTGCACAAGTGATATATATTGTAAAAATTGTTCATAGTTTTTTATCTACGACTGGGATAAAGTAATTTTTAGTTTTTTATTTTACCTTTAGTTTTTTAGTCTATGTGTTATATTGAAAAAAATTGATAAACAAATTTAAATTTTTCATGCAAAAACTAGTTTGATTTTGAAAATTGCAATACACAATAGTATATATGTAATAAAACTAGATGACATAACTTTGATGCTATGAATATTTCTGAAAAAGATAAAATTGTCTTCTAAAAAGACTATCGCTCTGCAGAAATGGAACATGCATCATTAGGCACAATTTGAAGAAGAATAGAATTGTTTCTCATATGGTTCATATAAGTTGAATAAAAATCTTACATTCAATTGAATTTATGTGTTCCATTAATTTTACCAAAATTCATATTTTAATGATTTATAAATAAAATTCTTGATAAATTTAATAGACATTAAATAGAAAAAATTTTTATTTTTATAAAACTTTTATTAAATTAAAAATCATGTTAAAATTATCATGAAATTTACAAATTTCAGCAGGTTAATTATGAATATTCTATATAAAAATTATGATTTACAAAATTATGTCTAATTGCCAGAAAAATAAAAATTAAATTTTTTATTTTCTGTAAATTATGTTATTTTCTGTAAATACTGTTTCTATCATTACTAAATTTATTATAAAAATTTTAAAGAGTTTAAGACATTAATAGCGAGCAATTGTTTTTTATTAACAATTCTTCATGATTTCTATCTATGAATTTATGATAATGCAAATTATTGTTACATCTACAGAATAACGATAAATGATTCATATCAGCACAGACACTACGTTTACAAACAAGCGTTAAATGTTTTTTCCGTATGGAAACTCCGCAGTTTATGTAAGAAAGGACATCATTGGTCACGAGTGTCAAACGGTTGATTGCACTTTGTCGATCTGTTCCGATTAAGTGACTCGGATATTGAAAAGACGATCATTTGTACTACCTTGACGTAGCCTTGGTGGTCTCGTCTCAGGTCTCTTTTCACGCGACCTTGGACGGCTCCATGCAGAAGCGACGCACTTTGGAAATGAGGTCTCGACACGCACACGCTTCAAAGAAAAACTTATCAATCGCCAAGGGATTATACGAAACGAATGAATCAAACGTCACTCAAAATCTACATGCGAATCATACATAAAAACAAATTATTCGTTTCGTTTCTTTAATTAATTGATCAAAATAATATTAAACAATCTTCTTAAATAAAAAAATTTAATCCAATGAATTGATTTCAACTAATCCGTTAATATTTTTCATAATATTGAAAAGTTTGTAAATTGTTAGAAATATTGAAAAATGAAATGTAACGTTACTATTCGAAAAAACATGTTCAAATGCAGCATGTTTTCAATATTTCCAAAAGTTTGTCATACATTGTCATTGTGACAGAGTCAGTTCATAAAGTCTGTCGTCGGTAGACAAAAGGATGAACAACTGCCGCAAGTTTCGGGAAGTAATTCCCGACTATATGATGTAGTCATAATGCGAGTGATGGTCTTTGATGAGGCAGCCGGCTGCGTACCTGTAGCATCTGTCCAGTATACCTAAGAAGCAAGCAAGCAAGCTGTTACCCTGCACCTGCGTTACTGTACGACCCCTAGGCGCTTGATAGAGAATGCAATTTTTTTTCTTGTCCAAGTCACGCCTGAAAGGTCGCACGCGTGATCGTAAATCAACGCCTGCGCATCCCTCGTCTCCGTTGATAAGCAAGGCTTAACCGGGAATAACCTTTCGTAATTCACTGCCCGTGCTTACGTCACGAACAAATTGAATTGGAGAGCCTAATCTCGAGGAACATAATGGAAAGCTGGCATTAATTTCGATGAGCTATCAGAAACGTAAAGTCCTTCAACATTGCATAGTTGTTAAAGTTACTAACATTGAACGTGTAAGGAGATATAACTATTAACTTATTAAGTTTAGTAATTTATGAATTAGTGTCTTTAAAAAAGTGGTCTTTTTTATATTTCATGATGTTACATTGAATAAATTTAATGTACATATCACAATCTAATGTTTAATTCTTACATAAGCAATTTTTGTTGGTAGATTTATTTCGGAAGAGCCTAAATTTATTTAATTTTGTTTTATTTTTCCATTATAGAAGATAACTGTGAAAAAATATTAAAAAAATGATTTGAAATAATTTCAAATAAAAAAATTAAAATAGTGTAACAAGTTAATTTAATTGCTTTTTAAAAAGTTATGTAAAATTGAAATGTAAACTTCTTTTGTGCCATTTGCTAAAGTTATTAAAAATGATATCGATAAAAAATAGCATATCCCATCATGTTATAAAACAGCAATCGATTTTACAATTTACGCTGATGCTAAGACAAACGTTATCTATTAGCCACGTCATTCCGCAGATGTTGAAGCAAAGTAAAATAGTTAGGCACCTAATCGATAGAGTTATCTCAGTCGAATGATCTGAGTGCTTCGTGTCGAGAAATCCGAATGAGTGCTATGATAACATGAAATATCATTGCGTCAGCGATTACGAGCCACGTACATTAGTGAGAGAAATTGCAATATAAATTGATGTATACATGCTATGTGTAGATGTCGTTTCCTTATATATAGAGGTCTGTGCTTATCATTTACTGTAGTATCTAAATTATATAAGAGTTTACTGCAAACGTATATAATGTATAATGGCAACGGCGATTAATATATCTACATAAAAATAAAAATTAATAAAAATTCAAAAGAGAATGTAAAAAAATAGTAAAAAAAAATTAAACATGAATGTAAATTAAAAGTTTGACGATGAATCATGAGCAAAGTATGAATGCTAAGTGATATTAAATGAAGATGACTGAGAAGTGCATTTGGATGCTAAGTGCCTTCAGCGATGAAAGTAGCTACTTAACATATGATAAGCAGAAGATTGAGATGAACGATATATTTAAATAAATGGGATATTTTTCAGCCAGTTGTTGTAGAGATAATAGTAACATAGTGTCTTAAATTGTCTGCGTCATATTGGAACAAATACCGGCATTGTCTATACAGGATCTCCTTCGTTACGATTTCACAAGCGATTGGTACGCTCGGTACGTGCACTTTTGTGTGGCATGCAACGAGACTACAATCCCTTTCTTATGTATCAACCTTGCATGCCTTGCACTTCCACGACAAGCATGCAGAGATAAATAAAGCATCGCTGTTAAAGAGTGTATCCGTGAGCTCTCGACGCAAGATCAAGACGACAGCTCCCGCTCGTATCGTTACCGGGAACAACGACCAGCAGAAATGATATCGGTTGCCTCAGCAAGACTATCTTACTCCCTCCTGAGAGACGCAGCGAAGAGAAAGGAACGGCGCGACCGGATATCATGAAACGATGACGCTTTAACGATAGCCGGCATCTTCTCACAGCGAGTCGTTAAACCGGGTGACCCGCGGTTATCGCAGTATAACGTGACAGGAGCGCTAGTAACGAAATTAAGGGCGCGGGCGGTTTAAAGCCGGGTAAAATGCGACGATGAAGTCCGGGCAAAGTACAGAAGACGCCGGCTACAGTGCCGATAATTTCATCGAGTCGTTCGCGCTGATACGCCGGCAAATAATAAAAGGACGAGCGCCGTGAGAAGGTCGTTAACGGTAAGAGTCGGCGAGAAATTACGTCGGCCCTTAATTAAATTTCTCGATCCCATTGCGTTATCGTACGGTATGGCGCAGCGTGGCGCGACGCGATCTCGGCGAGCGACGAAACGGCGCTTAAACTGTCGTTATCGACATAAACGTTGATCAAGGCCCATGGAAATCGACATCACTTATCACCTTAGCGTGAAATCCTCGATAATTACAGTGTACAGACGCGTATGGAAGGGTCTTTCACATACACATCGTTCCTATATGCCTCGCTGATTTCGGTCATCCACTGACCCGCATGTATCTGAATTTTTCAATAGAGAACTGATAGAGATGTATTCTACTGCGGTAATAATATCACGCTGATATTCGCTGTACATTGACATATTATTAACAATGCAACGTACTGTTTGTTACTTGATATAATAATGTTATTATTAATGTCATCACGTATATAAATATACAAATACATCCGTAAATTAGAAATGTTTTTTTCATATCGAATTGATGCTATAATTCAATATATTTAATGTTGTACTTTTCTTATATTGTATATGTTTATATTTACACTACATTCATAATGCAATATTGTTCAATCTGAAAATAAAATATTGCAAGAATATAGATTATAGTAGAAAAATTTAGTTTTGGTTATATTTATGAGCAAGATAAAAATTGAGTCACAAACTTTATAATTTTAATAAACGTTCAAAAAATTGAGATAGTTAATTTAAATTTTCAAACGTGCTTGAATCTTTGCATTATATTTCATATCTTTTATATACGTTGTATAACTTCAAAATTAATTAAAAATCTGCAATCTCTATCACTTTAATTTCAAGCATAATCTTCTATGCGTGAGCAGAATGAAAAAAGTTCTAATTTCTGTTTGTAAATGCATGTTTACTTTTGCATAGCATGTTTATTTGTGTCATCAAATCTCCATCATAGTAGTCGTCGTGGAAGACAAACAGAAACTATTTCGCTAGCGTTTGGAAAAGTTTTTGCTTTACACGCTCTACTGAAACAGTAACCGCAGACAAACAAGAAGTACTCTTTCAAAGAATAATTCCACATACAGTCGACAACAGCTTCTTGCGGGAGAGCATCGAAAGCGGAGCAAGATCGATGCTGAGACACTGACAAGAGTGTTTTCTTGCACGTCGATAAAGGAGGCAAGACGAGAAAAGAGTGAAGACACGAAAGAGATGGCTTCGCTTCACGATAATGATAGATGGAAACCTCCCCGTCTAGGCTCCATCACGTGGACCGATAAATTATGGTAGGTCGGCCTGGTGAGGAGGTGAAGCTTCCTCATAGGAGACTTAAGGCAGGTCAGAGCCGTCGTGTGGAAAGCTGATAGATTATATAACGGATGAAGAAACCGCGGAAGAAACACGGGGAACCGATCAAGCCAGTAAGTGGCAAAGTTTGCCCGATTTTGATGTCTATTAATTCTATCAGATGGATCGACATCTCTCAAAGAGAGCTCGCCGCCGATTCCGGAAATAAACGATGAGTCGGTGCAAGATTGCCCGATGTCGAAACTGCGCAGCGTCACGTGGCCGCACAATCATTAGCAAGAAAGACAGATGGGTTAATAGCGTTCCCCTAGCACGACCTCGTTTTCAAAACTCATCGCGAACCCTCGTTTACTCGAATAGCCGAGTACGATAAGAAGACGATAAGGTGTGCGCTTTCGCGAGGCTCATTTCTACTATTCAATCCTCGTACGAAAATTAATATTTACCTTTCCGATGTCTCTTCGTTGTGTATGTGAGATCTACTTTAGATACACATAATTCATTACATGTCATTGTAATGAATTATACATATTAGTAACTGATTAGAGTTATTATGAAATACCTACGTTTAGTCTGCAATTGTATACTTATGGTAATGTTAACATTTATATCATTATACACGCTAGTTCTTTATGCTATTTCTACTCAAGTAGAAATCAGCAATGTAAGTTATTAGTTTACCAGTCCAAAAGTATATTTAATAATATATCTTTGATTGTTAATTAATGTGCTGTTTTTAAACTGCATGATTAACGAAAAAGTTAACCTGCCGATCCTAACCGCAATCTTTTCCTTCACTCCATCATTGGGTATCAACATGTCGAATGCAACAATCAGGAAGCAACTAAAAGTCGTCACGTCTGAACGGTTCGGTTAAACGCTCGTCGATGATGTAGCGCGGCTCGCTCACGACATGGGAACGAGATCGACAGGTAACCGCAAAGGTCCTCGTAGAACCGTGTGAAAGCACTAATATAGGAGATCGATATATATTATATATATACAATACATATATATATATATATACAACAAGTTCGAAGACAACCGCAGATGACCGGAAGAAAGTATCTAGTTAACGCTAAAATCTCCGTGGTAGCAATGAGTCTCGCGGCAAGACCTGCAATTTTCGGAAAGCTATACATCCGAAGGATCGCAATTACAAATTAATAAACGGTCTGCGGTACCTCTCGTACAGCCCCCTTCCGGCATGATTTATATTCCAACGTGTACGCTAATTACCTCCGTTGACCCAGCGCATTCTCTTCTCTTCCCCTGGTCTACCACCCCGTGCCACGCCGGTGCGCGATAGCTTCCAGCGATCTGGCAAACTATAACACTTGCACCGGCAAGTGTAAAGTTCAGCGAGCAGGTAAACCACAAAGTTTAAACAACATCAGATGCGTTCGGCGCATTCTGCGAGAACCGGCTCCGTCATCACCCTTCTGTTACGTTGCTGTTTCGCCCCACGTCGTCATCCACCCAGTTTCCGCTCTATTCTTGACGGGTTTGTCATTTGTCATAGCGTGCCCGAGATCCTTCCCTTCGACGATCCCTTTGCATAACCATCGGGACCTGCCTCTCGACACATGCCATCGGAAAACTTTGCTTCCAGCAGACGCACGCTGCGTCGCGTCGCCACGCGCTACGTGCCGCATATCAAACGTGATGTCATTTCCCATCGCGTTCCTCGTCGAAGCGCGTACAAAAGGACGTAGATTTCAGAAAGGCAAAAGCGATCGACGGTCTCACTCAAATTACGGCTTTGATGCGATTTTGCACCCTCGAGGATCAATCGTTGATAGGACCGTGCGCAATCAAATAGTTCCACGCTTTTATTTCCAGAAGATAGCACGCAATGTAATTTTATTGCAAGCGTTACTGTGTAAAAGGATGCTTTTACTGCACAAAAGACTGTTGTATGAAAGGTGCTTTAAACCTTTCGACAAATAACACACTCTAAAAATTTTTTTTTATTTTATTAGTTTAATAAATTTAAATTTGAATAAATAAATATTTTTACCGTAGCTTTTTATTTTCAAGTCGTCAAAAGTAATCATTATTTAACGTTTTTTTAAATTTCTAACATTTTTATTTCATAACTTTTTTATATTTTTTTATATCTTGAAAATGTTGAAGATATTAAAAATAATAGACATACATATCTCTCCAATAAATTTTCAGTCTTTTTGCTACCGTTTTAGAATTATAGCGAAAAAAATTGCACCGGGCTTATGTTTCAAATTCATTTTATGGAAATTATTCAATGATCAAATTTTCATTGATCATTCAGTTGAAATGGAGAGAAACGAGAGAATTGAGAAAGACGATTTCGATCGTGGAATTATCAATAGCACATAATAATAACGTTAAGTGATACAACAAAATCCGAATAGAAATATATAAATTTTCCTCACACTCATGCAATCTAACTGTTTCGCGCCCACCAGCATTACGATCGATCTAACAAACTATTTAGCAAACATTTTTCGCATATCGGCGCGTCGCTGGAAGCTATTACTGCAATATACGTGTTGGCTATAAAACGCGATTTATTATGATATGTATACGCGAACGTGATACTGCGTACCAAGTATCAGAGAATATAGAAAAGTATTAGTGCAAGCAGGACAAATGTACGTATATTAGACCATTGTTTCCGAGACACGTATCGCATTCGTACGCGCTATTCGCGAAAGACACGCTCACGAATTATCGCCTTTAAAGAAGCGAGATAACATCGTCTCTATATATACAGGTTATCGAGCGTGCGTGACGCAATGGAACGGCCGACTGTCGGAGAAAATAATTGAGCGTAAAATACATACAAACGATATCAATTGTGGTCGAGTATGCTGTAAGCACGAAATGCACGCGATATAAAATTTCTATAAGATACACAGAAATATGATATATACGTTTGCCCCATATGCTGTGATATTGGCTATTAAATATATCCTTATCGTTCGATAAATTATTTCCACGCGTATTCTTTCGATCCTTAGTATACAGTTATAATCATACTATTTCATGATTAACATCCATGTTATTCTACCTATTTTTTGTGCGATAAATCGGGATATCTCGACTCGATTCGCATGTACATAATTATTGTGTTGACACGCTTTTCGTGCAGAGAGTATATTCAGTATTGAAGTATTATTAAAGAATCCACTTCATATGTCTTTATTGAGCACTGAGGTAGAAATAAATCCAACGGATTGCTGGCTTATCACGAAGCTTGTTGATTGACAGTTTCTCAAACGCGCGCAAAGCCATAAAAATCCTGTGATAAACCGTTCTAAAAATAAATTTCTCGTATCCTTAAATAAGATGTCTTATCTCTTATATGGTGTGGATGGATGGTTCGATGAAAAAAATGTTGCCAGTCAATAAATGTTTTGCTCGCCAACATCACTAACGCATCGACATAGAAACGTCAAGCTCGATGGCGCGTGAGTCTCAACAGCTGTGATATGTGCTAAAAATATGAGGAGAGTATTCGGAGCGTAAGCTTTCATCCGTGCGCGAACGACGAACGGAACTTTAAGAGGCATAAAAAATACAGATGAAGATTCAGGCGCGCGTTTCAGGCGAAGCGATTCGCTTAGCACCGAAAAGAATGACCGGCGCGGGGTTGAAAAGCTAAATCGAGATGGGGTTAAGATGATGAGGGCGGAAAGGGCGGCCACTTCCTTGGCGCAAATTATTGTAATTTGCATCGGTTAACTCGGTAATTACTTGGGGGGGTTATAGGTTAAAGGGCCATTACCGCCTTCTCGCGAGCACAATACCCGCGCGAAACCGGCCTCCGGGTTTCTCCCTTCTGTTGCCGTAAGCGTAATCAACACCTGCCGTGGAACGAACGCGCTTCACCTGTATACGTGTACAGAGATGCCTTGGGCATCACACGTACTTTCTCTCGACTACAGATAGCAGATAAAACTAAAAAGAACGCCGTTTGTTTGAATAACGAGGCATTGATAGATTCCAAGTTACTGATTCTAAAATAAAACACATAAAACACTAAAATAAAACACATAAGCACTATTACAAGATATAATGAAATTGTATTTTTCTTTGTATTATTTAATTTTATTTTTATACGATAATAGATTAGTTTAATTTACTCGAATATTTAATATAAAGAAATGTCAAGCTTCATTCGGCAGCACTCATTGAATTTTAAATATTTAAATTCGTAAATTAATATAATAATAACAAAATTTTTTCAAATTTGCAATAAATATAAATTATTCAAATTTACAGTAAATTATAAATTGACGAAAATTTTGTAATTAATATATGTTTAGGACATTCTGTATATTATGCATGCAAGCGGAAAAATGGCATGACAAGTATTCTGTTTGATTATATAGCAACCGTTGGATTACCGTTCTTCCTTCGTTTTCACAAAATGATACATTAACTTCTATTAATTGATTATTCTTATTACGTCATATTATATGCTTGCGCTAGGCGCCAATTCCAAAAAAAATGTGAAAGCATCCCACAAGAAATAATTGTGTCTTTGGGTATACTAGCCCGCATTCGTATTCGGCAAAGAATAGGGCGCGTAAAATAACCATCCGCCCCCGATCACAGCTTTGTGACCTGAGAAACTTCCCGGAATAAATCCGGGTTAGGATTTTTCGGGAATTACTATGGAGGGATCGACAGATGCTGTTTGAAAAACCTGCGAATAATACTCTGAGAATCGAGAAACTCATTTCGACGATTTATCGATACTTTGTACAAATATATCTGAATTTCTTGAATTGCGTTACATTCTGCCCTTAAAAAAAATTACATTTATACTTTTATTGATTTTATTATTACTGTAAGCATTAGGAACTTGTAAATTAAAATAAATTAAGAATTTTGAAATTAGATTATTATTAATAATATAAATAACGTAGGTAAAATAATTTTAAAAAATTATGATTTTAGCGGCATAATTTTTAAAATATTTTTGCATATTACTGATAAAAAAAGTTCATGATTTAGAATGTTGTACTATTATACATGCAAAAAATATCGTAAAATCTATAGGAGATCTCTAAATAATTTTTAATATTTGCACGTACGAATTTTGTAGTTTCGAATGAATCATGCGTCTTCTTTACTGTACCTACAATAAACATCAACCGAGTCTTGTAATATAGCGATGTGTCACAAGCATCAGTCGTTCTGCTCAGCATGCTGCATTATATGATTCTGCAGTACTGATGTTGCTTCAAAGAAATATATGATCTCAACTGGACGCGGAAGAAATTTAATGTTCCACTTCGCCATTATATCATCCACATGATTAAAATTTCAGATTGTACCAGGAAAACTCTTTTAATCAAAAATTTAAGAAGGATCTCATAAATTTTACATTAATTTATGTAATATTTTTTATGCTATTTATTATGCTAAACCGCACAAACATGCGCACGATGCGTTAACAAATTATGCGTACCCAATTATATGTTGCGTAATTAATAAATTAAAAATACATTCATAAAAAAATTATTCATAAAGATGACACACGACAGTAAATAGAAATAAAGATGTCAGTAGTGTACGCATGGAATTTAAATTTATAAATACTGTTTGATATTTAAAAAGGTTATCTTTTATAATCATTTAATTATTTAGCGACAGCATAAAAAGCTAATCTGCAGTGGATTATCTTTTTATGTTGCTAAATAAATATAAAACGATTATAAAGGATGACATCCATTGAAATATAAAACAGTATTATAAATTCTGTCGAATTGTTCTGTAAACTGTTGGAGGTATCGCAATTGTTACCGAAACATAGTTATGAATTTTCTTTGTCAATAAATAATTAATACAAAGAATAAATCGTGATACGATATTTTTTATAAAGCTCCTTTTTACACAATGGATATGCGGTGTTTATGATGCGTTATTAGTTTCGAGAAATACATAGTGTTCGCTAACGTGGCACGCCTGCAAAACGGATCGACCGTTTTTTGTCATTCACAAGAATAAAAGAGCGTGGAGAGTAGAGAGTACGCGATAGCACTGAATATAATCGAGCCACCGGTTGCCTTTGCAGAGAAGGGGACCCGCGGCGTTCCGTATGTTACAAAATCGATCGAAACGAGATCTTATGAGTACTGCTGGTATTATTATAAAGTACGCGGTACGCCACTCGCTACCACCATTACGATATTGTTTCTTAATGCTCTCATCGCTTCGCCTCGTTTATAATAATAAGAAAAAAAAAAATAAGAAAAGATGCGACGATAAACGTCGCGCGGCAGGGAGCTCGCGCGACAACGAGATTTAACGGAGAACGAGAGACTCTCGGAAGTAATCAGACATCTCGAGACTCTTGTACGCCGGAAGTCGAGTAATAGCCTCGCTTCGTCTCTCCGAGGTTCGTTGTCGTGGACGATAAAAGTGGCGGTACGGTTGCGGCGACGATTTCCGCGGTAAAGCCGCGCTATTTTTCCAGTCGGCGGGCGAAAGTAAATCTGCCTCGTTCACAAATCGGACGGGATCTGGGTCCCGCGTCCGGGTACATTCGAGCAGGTTGTGATGGTGCCCGTTCCCGAGGATTGGATCGACGTGACGCGCCGCCAGCGTGGGAGAATGGGCGACTTTTTCGACTCTTTCTCTCGCGCCGTGACAAAGCGGAGTTAAAGACGGTTGATATATCGTGTGCCTCGCGCCCAGCTACCCGGAAACGGTAATAAGTCATGCCGATCGTGCGACTAACGGGACAGCATTAAAGATTCCTGACTTACGGTGGTTCTTGTTCGCTGCCACCTGCCAACTCGCCCGCGTATAATATACGTTATGCCTTTCGTGATGCGGCACATCGTGCTATTCGGAATTTCATATATGATTATTCGTACCGAAATAACAATACGTGTCTTAACTGTGTTGTTACGTCCGAATCGCGTAGAATGTACATCAAGATTATGTTTCATGTTGATTGACGATTCCATTATTAACTTGAATGTACGTAGGATAGACATTATCGATTTTGTGTTAAATTCGTTCTTGACAGCTACATTGCGTCTTCTTATAATCGCGTAATACAATCGAGTATGTCAGATTCTTATAAAACATTGAGAAAAATTTCTGATTGAAAATAGACGAACCAGGATATTTTTATACAATCAGATTTTGGTAATCTCAACTAAAATTATAATACATTCAACCAGAAAATTTTGATTTGTCCATTTTCAATCAGAATTCCAATTAATGCAACCAAACTTTGTTTTCAGTGAGTCAGTGAGTAATTAACTCTCTGTCTGTAATCGTATTTTTGTTCTCTCTGTCCAGCCCAAGCTTTTATAATAGTCTAAACTTTCAAAAAATATAGAAAAATTTCTGAGTTATCTGCTTTTTAATATCTCTATTACATTACTAATTTTTTTATAAGACTTTAAGAAGGAAAATCAAACTTTGCTTTCCTTTATTTTAAAGTTTGAGAGTAAAATTTTGCTTGTGCAAAAAATGATCCAGATTGCAAACAGAAAATTAATAATATTTATTAAATAAGTTCGTAATTTTTAAGATTCACTTTTTATTTTAAAAAAATTTTTTGTATAATAAATTTCATAATTTATGAACTCGCATAAATTTTTTTATACTAGAGCAAAATAGATTAGTTCGAAATATCGATTTAATAACAAACAAATAGATTTTCAAGTAACAGAATAGTCGAAAATTACACTTGTTCATTAGCTAATAATTTCGACATTAAGATTCAAAATGAGCTCAAACGCGTTGGCACGCGTGGGTAAACTACGTTACATTACAGACTATTACGTTTCAGATCTACGTTTGACATATGCATTGTCTAATTTTGTGAGATCTACATAGAGATGGAAATGCGATGTGAACATTACTAGTCCGAATATGCGGGCCAATCGTTGGATTTCCGCCAGAATTGAATACGCTATATATCTGAATATGCTATATTCAGATTTTCGGTCGACACACTACTCGATTAATTGGCCACTCCAATATTCGAAAATCCATTTTGAGGATTCATTTCGAGAGGACGGCCTTTGAGTGTTACGTGCGATTAAAGAGGATAGCAAACTATAGGCAAGGCTCTCATTGCTTTTTAATCGATGACTAAATATATATTACTAAAAATCATATCGTTCACATGCGAGCTACTTGTCATTTTCCGACGTAGAATTATAAATGAAATTGTAAAATACATCGTACTTTTAACAATGGAAAAATAATTTTATTTTCACATGCATACTACTTCACACACACACACACAGACCAACACACTCATGGATCAAAAAGTACTCGATGGTAGAACTAACCCGCACCCTAACTCGGAATGTCTCGCTACCCTGAAGAATTTCGACCAGCATTAGCCCTCGAAGCTTTTTGCCTCCGTCGGCATTGCTTAATCCCCAGCTTAACAAGAGATTGTGCCTTTGTTTCATACCGTATTCCAACACCAGTAGCAGTGACCCACACGCCACCCTCGAACAATCGATCGGTTGGGGCTGATAAGACTGACGAACCTGCCGACGACGATTTTATCATCTTGGGGTGTGCAACGCCACACCGATATACCGGACGTTATAATGCGGAATCATTTGAAGTTGCATTTCGCTCGAAAGAAAGACAAGTTTTTTGTAACGTAGCATGAGACATGTTATCGCCGCTAATCAAAATGCGTCGCATAATGTGTTGATGGCGCGAGTAGATGCTGTGATATTCGAAACATGACAGAAGTTATCGTGCTATATATATCAATGTCACATAAAAGCGATTAACAAGAATAACACACAAGAAAAAAAATTTGAACTATTTTAAACTGTTTTAGTATAAAATAACGATATATTGAATAAAAGCGATTTAAATTTGATACTATAGATTTAATACAGTGTAAATATCTTTCTGATAAAAATGGAAACAAATTTTAGAAATTGTCCAATATTAAAGTTAAATAAATTTAATTTAGTATAAATTGTGAAATAATCAAATGGATTATAAAGAAGGCTGTATATTAAACTAATAATAAAGTCAAAGCACAAATGTTTTTGGAAATTTAACCGTAGCCTGTTATAATATTTGACATAGGAATAACTATATCGATTCTATCCATATAGTAGCTGCAAGGAGGATAACCGGAGAACCGTGCGCTAATCGATCGACCAGCCGCAATTGTGTTCGCGGATAGACAAGCGCGTAATCAATTTGGTGAAGCTCCATGAGAGAAAGACGAGAGGGAAGATGCACGATCTATCGCGAGTATGCAAAATACCGTAGACCGCCTACCAGCCGGCCAGCTGGTCCGCAATACCGTAGTATCAGCAGGCGCCTCCAGTAAGTAAACGTGAATAAACGTCGATAACAGAGGCGGAATGCAGAACGGTCGCGGCTCTTAGACGCATAAATCGATCGGTTCGCATTTTCCATCTCGACCAATCATCGATGTAATCGATTATTCGGGCTCCTTTTGGACTAGCATCAATTCGTACCACGATAACAGCGATATTGTATGGTACGAAGAACAAGAAGCCATGAATAGCTTTGGAACCCCATTGGTGTTTCCGCGCAGAAAGGGTGCTTTCGCGAGTTCAGCACCCCCGCCCTAACATTAGCGTTGCAATTAAACATGTTTATTACCCGAGTAATACAATCCTGAGTCTTTAATGTCGGTTAGATAGCGCGCATGCATTGCGTGCTAACTCTGCTGGAGGTCTAGGACGAGGGGACCTGCGCGTACTATCTAATACTTCTACTTAAATGTTCGCTCGTACATACGTAAATACTTACGCGAGTGTATATATACGTACGTGTACGCTTTATTGCTCTGAATACACCGAAAATTCAAGTGTGTAAGTAAAAAGTGACTTCAATATACGTATGTGATTAATTTTCTGTGTAAAAATAACACAAAAATGGATTTTATTTAAACAGCAGGTGTATGGTGTAGTATAGTGTCATTTTTATACATGGAAAACTAAATTATACTTATATATTAAAGTCACTTTTTACACACTTGAATTTACAGTGTACGCGATGTGTTCAGAATGCAAGATATCCAAAATCATAAAAAGAACGGAATAACACAAAGTGCATTGGTTGAACGGACCTGTACTTTGTCGGTCATTTCGAAACCCTTGCTTCGATGGAAAACGTAACATAATGCATCTTAAGTACATACCGGCGAAATATCAAGACCGGTAAATAAACGCTTCATTAATGACAACTTCCTTTCCAACCCGGTTATCTTTTTCTTTCCATCATTATTTTTGTAAAAAGCAAAACGAAGTTCTCAAATGAGCCCCGTTCTATAAACAATTCTCCTAATTTACTGTTGGCACGCATGTGTTTTTCGGAGGAAAGAAGTAATGAGAAAGGCTTTCGAAGAACTGACAGACTCCGATATATTGACTCTTTGAACTATATATAAATTTATGAAATTAAATTAAAACAAAACTGATAAGAATTTATCGCGATCGACGGTGTGCAATTATATTTTATAAAATAATAAATTAATAAATAAAAATAAATTTAACATTTTGGATCAAATTTAAGTTATTTAAGCCAAGATTAAGTCAAAGCATTCAATTCATTTTTTATATATCAATTTATTATTCTATAAAATATAATTGCGCATTCTTGATCGCACTAGAGCTTCTGTATTTTTTATTTATTACCTTACTTTAATTTAATTTTGTAATTTCATTTTCCAGAGTCTTTGTTGCTCGTTTGTTTTTATATATGAATTAATCAAGCATAAATCCATGATGTAGAGTAGAGATATACGCGTTGCGTCTGTGAAAGTATAATAGAATTTCATATACAACATTAACTCAGAGACTATTAACTAAAACTTTCTATAAAATATTTTACAAAATGTATTACAACTGCGTTATTATAACGCTGTTATTTCCTTATTAAACTTTTTTTATTAAATATAATTTCCTTCATATTCTGCAGCATTATTATCTTTACAGTTTTAGTCATTACTATACTTCAAGAAGTTTTACAAGATGATTAAATTTTGTTAAAGTTTGCAGTTACTGTTCAAAATTGCAAGTAGTTTATTTATTTACTATCGTTTCGTAATTTTTTTAAAAGCTAAACATATCGTGATTCTTTCGCGTTGGGAATGCTATTCCCGCAGAAAGCATAAAAGGTCAATCTAGCGTCACGGGGCATTTTCCTCTATTCTCGAAATCTCAGGCAGGAAGGGTGGGGTTTACTTACTGCTCAGAGATGCCGAGCCTAACGTCTATACCTACAGTCACCCTTAATCGAGACTCGAACCCTCGTCTTCGAAAAGTTCGGAAGCAGTATAACTCGATGCGGCTTGTACTCGAGGGAGTACACAAGGAGGGAAGAAAGCATGGGAGGGAAACGAGGTGAACAAGATAGCGAGAGGGGGAAAAAGGAGCAGGAGGAGTCTGTGAAATCCTTGAGAAAGGAAAATCCTATCTCGCGTGTATCCGCTCGTAACGAAGCGGGCTCTCGCGACTTTGGGACAGAATCCACAGCCAACTATCCCCTTCTCCCCACCATTTGGCGCAGTGGCTTAGCCCTCTAAGACAGCGACTAATGGCCTTCTCGAATGAACCGCATCGTTATTAATGTCAGCGGGATACGTGTGCTGAAATACAAAGTGCGTAGCACTCGATTGCTGCAAATTACACCGCGTGTGAGTACAGTAAATTAATTAATAGCGACTGTTATCGATGGAATTAGTCGCTTGGAAAATTAAAAGAACCTCCAGAGAGAGACTACAAAAAATGATTTTTATAGCACATTTTTTGGTGTAATCAAAAGTAAGAAAAGATTTATTCACTTGCGACGTAGTACAATAGACCATGCATCGACCATTAATCGTAAAGATTCAATCTGTGTACAAACGTGCTGATATTATTATTAAAACTTTGAAATGAATTATAGTCTAACTTTTGATGTAATAAATTTTCATATTAATAATAATTAATTAAAAAGTAACGCCTCATAGAATTCAAAGATAGACATAACTCTGTGGAGATATTATTTGGGTTTCTCAAATATATAAAAAAAATGTTAATGAATATTTAATATTTACTAAATTATTTAACAACTGAGAATAATTTATTAAATATATTCATGTCAGACAAAAATAATAATAGATGTCTTATTGAATTGATCTTGGTTGTAAAATTGTAAACATAAGCACAAATTTTGAACTATTCTGTAGTGCCGGATATTGAATCAATTTGCTTGCTTAATCTGATTGTCGGCGTACTCGCAATAGCGTGTGAATAGAGGAGAAGGCATAAGTACAAATTGAATCAAAACGAGACAAACACTGAACCGAAGCCAATCGACAAGCCGACAAGCACGTTGCACAACGAAGCAAAATCGAGATCGAGAAACGGAGATGGTGCACAGAATATTCGATAAATGAATACTCATGGTTAGATACTTCGTTGTTTCATAGTACGATAAATAATACAGCGAGTCTCAAAATTCGCAATCCAAAATACTATAGAAAATAAATTCTCGAAAATTTATAAACTTTTAATTGAAATAACAATTTTTTAAATAATAAGAATTTAAATGAGTTATAACTACGTTTAAATGATCACCTGTGAGTTTTAGGTCTCATCTATAATAGTAGCAGTTTGTGTTGCAGGTCACAAGTTTATGCGACTATTGTAAATGAGACCTTATTAGCGAATGAAGTATGCGTTCATTAAACTACGCACGTGCGACTTATGACAAATGATCGTCTAAATATCTGTAAATGACCAAATCTAAAGCCTTATATTTCAAACTGCTTAAAATAACTTTTTTACTTAATTTTTCGAGAACTTTCTTGTCATAATATCTTAAATCGCAAATTCTTGATATCCTGTATATACGCATAATTGTTTTTACTTGTAATTTTCTTTTCAATCTCTAATCTTTTTCTATCTAACTATGAATCTTAATAACGCCTTAATGTACGTTGATTTTAATTCGTCCAACCTAATTTGCCGCATAAGACGCGATTGCAAAATGAGTGACTTGAGGACGAATGATCGAAATATGCGCGCATAGTTTAACACGAGAAAAGCGTAATTTTCTCTTTGCTACCAGCACGAAGGAAAGGCACTAGAACTTTATCTTCCGGTAGAAGGCTGGTTTGCATAGATGCACCGTAGCGTAATCGATGTCACAGCTACTTGGTACTTTCAGGTTAAATGCGTATAAATTCTTCGCTCTCATAATTGGCGCGTTAAAAGCGGGAGCTTAATTAAAAGCGACGGTAACGGCTCCTCGCTTTATCACAACGACTCGCGACGATGTCTCTTCATTAATGCCACTCCAAACTCACTTCTCTGCAGGTATGATAGCGCGGCGTATCGTTCTCGTCGAGTTCCGAAGCGAAACGGTTGGCGGAAGCTAGGAGACGTACGAACACGCTAATGTTGAGAGACGGAATCTTGGCGTCCTGTCAAGGCGCGGAAAGAGAAATAGAGAGGAAGAGAAAGATAGAAGATTCGCGTAAGATGGATAGGAAAAGGAAGCTGAAGACAGAGAGACAAAGGTGAGGTTATTAATGGTGGTTGCCGCGAGAACCATAAATTCAGTGTTCATACACTCGATGCGTCCCCCATGACGTTTCCAGACTCTCCTTGATTACATCCTCAGACCTGACGGACCGTTTACAAGGAACGATGAAGTAGAACCGGGACGGCGCAGCGCAGAAAGCAGAAACGAGAAAAATACGCGATGATAAGCCACCAAAGTGGTGGCGGATCCGGTCTCGCGATGCACGGGTGGTGGCACGAGACAACGATTAACAAATAGAGGCGCGCTTAATAAATATTCACTAGGAGCAATCTCGGTGGGCAATCGGCAACTGCCTGCTGGAAACCCGCCGGGCACTGGCTATCGTGAAAATTTGAATAATAATCACCACACGCCACACGTGTATTATACAGAGACAGTGTAGCTACACGAGTCACACACGGCCGACGTAACTGTCTTGCATCAATCATACGACCGCGTCGTCGCGAGCGACGCGTAATATCTGCCATTTCGATCCACGCTCTCTTGCTCCCCCGAGCCCGACTACCCGGCCGTTCTCTCTCTACGGTCGCCATTCCCCTTACGGAATAAGAGAATCTCATTCCATGTGTTCGATATTTCATGAAAACGTGCTTGGAAGGCCGACTGCTAGGTGGAAAGGAATGGGTTAGAACGGAATAGAGAACAGGGAATGGAAGACTCAGAAAAGAGCCGCAACGCGCTTGGCCAAGGGATAGGTATATCGATTGAACATTCGTTCAAATATTTAAAAGCTATTACCACCGATACGCTATAGTTATACTGTAGGGAAGGTCGATCAGTCGTCATACAGTGTCTCTGTCTCAAAATATCAAACACCATCAACTTAGATTCAACCTATATTCACGCGTTATGCCTAATAAAAAACTCGAACAGATATGAGAGACACGGAGACACATAGATACGAATATACATAGATATATAGTGAAGTAGACTATTAGAAAGAAACGATCGTTGAAAGAATCAATGATTTCATTGACTATCCAAAATCCTTACTTAATTAGCTTTTAATAAAGCTTTTCTAAAAATAAATTTAATCAATTTAATTTTGTTTAAATTAAACTTTTGAGTTTTTCTACTATTACTAATTATTAATATATATTCTCTCTCTCTCTCTCTCACACACACACACACACAAACACACACTCACACACACACACACACACACACACATTGCCATCGTTGCAACTATACAGGATGTCTGATAATTGTTCTGACAGAATTCGTGGACATGTAGAACGGACTAAACTGAGATGGAAAGTCCTCTACTATTTCGCAATAATTAACAAGATATTTGAATTGTTAAAAATTGCTCTTTAATAATTTTTTACTCAAATATTATCAACTTTACAGAAAAATTGCGAGAGATGAAAATTGTTTATTTTCTTCTCATAAAACTCTACGAATTTTTTCAGAATTTTTTATCAACTTTTTACTGCATTTTCTCATTTTTAACAACATGAGAAAATGCGATATTAAAAAATTCTAAAAAATTTCTTATCTCTCTCGCAGTTTTTCTGTAAAGTTGATAATATTTAAGTAAAAAATTGTTGAAGATCAATTTTTTCGATAATTTTTAGCAATTAATATCTTATTAACTATTGCGAAAATTGCAAAATAGTAGAGGACTTTCCGTCTCAGTTTAGTCCGCTCTACATGTCCATGAATTCTGTCAAAACAATTATCAGACACCCTGTATAAAAATGTGACTTACTATACCATATATTATGTTCTACAAAAAGTAACAGGATTGCAGTGAAATCCGAAAAGAATGCAATAAATATTTAAAGGCACTATCTGTGTCACTCACTTGGCAAAATAAATATTTATAGAGCAAGAAGTTTCTGAAAATCGTGGTCGTTTGCTAGCGTAGTGATTCCGATTGTTATTACGAGAAACAGAGTGAACACGACGCGAATAGAAGCAGGTTACGATCGAAGTTGGCGCAATTCAACTCTCATCGGCGTAAAAGAGTAGCATGCTGCTGCCGAGAGAGTAACGACCACTCCCGTGGGCGTGAATAACGGAAATTCGCCAGACGAGTTAGAGACGCCTCGAGGATGAAGAGGTGCTTGTTCGATCGCTTTATGGCGCTCACGGAACTCTTCCTATCTCCCGTTGCAAGGTCGAGTCGGAAACGTGTGAGCGGCACGCCACATAATCGTCGGATATTTAATCCCGTCTCGCAATCTCGCGGACACGTTATCTCGTCACAGAATATCTATTTGCTATTTGATCATATAACATTTTCAACGCTCTCTCGTTCTAAACATACAAAAATTTTTTTGACGCTTTATTTTTTTTCTAACCTGTTTACCTCGAATGTGTACCACCTCTTTCCGCTTCGCACAATTCCAGAGGGAAAAATTGTTACTGAACGCTAGATCAAAAGGTTTCACGAATCTGTTTATATCCTACTAGCAGCAAGCGATGAAAAATATATCTACATGGATATCTTTAAAGCATGACGTTTCGTATCGATTAGAGAGAGGTACATATTTGTCCTACTCGATTTTATATTGATTACTGAGAAAGAATATGAAAGAATATGAAATTTCATAAAATATATTTTGACAAAATGGTAAAGTACTATTAATTCATTACATATTAAATCGAAAAAAATACATATATAAGATAAACATATAAGATTTTCTGAGGCAAAACTAATGTACATGTTTTGAAATTTAAGATGAGACATGTTTGACATTTGGCAAAAGAAAGAAAGTTTTAGTACAGGAATAAAAAACAGAACTTTAAATAACACTGTATGAAAAGAAATAAATAGATAACAACTTGTCTTCGTTTCTTCTAAAAAATAAAGTAACAAAATTGGAAGTTTCGATTTAAATTATCAAAGAAAAATTCATGTGGATTACATTAACATAAATCTCATATTAAATGTTTCTCTTAACCACGTCTGTCGCACTTATCTGATTAATTTAATAGGATCGTAACAAGGTCGCTTTTCACAAGGGGCTCGCTTAACGTAGATTACATCTTTAAAACTTGAAGCTATCACAGGCAACCAGCTGTTCTAACCAACAATTATGAGGAGGTGTGGCGAGTAATGAGCGGTAAACTACTAAACAAAAAAAGAGAAGAAAAATAGTTACGATAAATTCTCAATCGTGAGAATGTATCGTGAAATTTTCGAGCGATGTATTATATTTCCCGCAACTCGGTGAACGTACACGCGACTTACGGTTCAATTTTCACGAGGTGTTAGTGGGCTACGCTCCACAACCTTACGGATAAATAGACGCGTATCAGCAGCGATTGTATCGCAAGTAATTGTACGTAGTCCCTAAGGTTGGAATATTGATTAGCGAGGTATGCGCGCCAGACGAGACGTCAGGCCAGACGCCTGCAGCTGGACGAATCATATCTTCTTCGTGCGTACAATTGTGCCTAAATAAGAGTGCATACGCACGACTTTCAAGATGGGAAATATCATTTTGACAACAGTCAGGTTAGTCGGTAGTCACGCATGCATGCGAGAGCAAGAGAGCAGCCAGGTCTCGTTCGCAGTGCCAAGAGGCGAAAGATACAGGTGACGGTCAGACCACCGTGCTCTCAGAGAAACAGCATTTTTTTTTTATTCCCTTCGCGCTCGCGGTCATTTGCTCGCGTGTATACATGTTCCCTGTGAAAAAGTGGTAACATATGGGGACGTACAAAATATAAAGTCCGCCGCGGAGATGACCAGCCGTATAATTGTGTTATTCATATGTTGATCATCAAAGCCAAGAGACGACAGTGATGACATACGATCGTCTCGACTCTGAATCATAAACTGCGCGATAAAGTAGCCACGTATAACGATTTTAATTTATAATGATTACATGTGAACTTTGTGAAATTTTTATTCGTTGCTAGTTATAAAATAAATCGCCTTTCGAATATTTGCGGGTCACACGTGGTCGAAAATTAGCGAATTTACGAGATAGAAAATACGAGATAGAATATGTAAAAACTTCATCGTGATCCAGTTCAACTGTCGCTGTTTTCTGTCAAATGAAGTTACGATGACACGCTAATAATTTGCACGATGCAATTCAGAAGATATTTTACATTGAAAATATTTAAATTTCGAAATCGAAAAAGTTAAAATTACTGCGGTTTTCATTATTATCTCTTGCATTGAAATAGGAAGATATTCATTAAATGGATTAATGAAATAATCGATTTTCAACAAATATTTTCTTCAGTTATTAAAGTTATCGATATAAATAAAAAAAGGAGCTACATTTATCAAGAACAAAAAATTTGTATTATCCTTTATTAAAATAAGAAAACAAAAAATTAGTTAAGTTCTGTTTGAGAACGCTTGTAAAATAATCGCGAATTGTATATGAAAAAGGAAGTCGGAGATGCAAAATTTGTCATTTGGTTTGTCGCTGAACTAGCCGCATTAAAATTTCATAAACAGTGTACACGGAAAGTGCACTCGCGCTTATTGGGAACGTAAATGAAAGCGAGTATCATTTGGTCCACCCAAAAGTTCATAAATGAATCGGCGTGCATGAGTAATCGCACGCTCGATGACCCTCCATGCAATTCGCAGAAACTTTTCTGCACTTCAATTTGCAATTTTCATAGCTGTTCGATCGATTGGTCACGCAATGCAAAGAATGTATTACAGCGTCTATTTCAAGACAATAATACCTATATTAAAATACTTTTTTTATATTGCAATACAATATTCGTAAAATAATAAAATTTGGATCAATACAATCACGTGTATAATCATGTATAGTCATAGCGTTAAAACTGATAAGGAAATTATCACAAATTACATAATAAAATCCGAACAAATTTAATTCTTAGCGGAATTTTTTTAGTCAATCCATTGTTCATTACAATTTCTTTCCGATAATATACAATTCAATATTTTTTCCCTGATTAAGCTTCAATATTAAATTTCGATAAAATTAAATCTCTATATTAAAATATTTTTCAATATATTTTTCTGTATCGTTACATGTGTATCTTTTATTTTTTAAAGCCTCGAAATTAAAAATGCAACTATTGTTCGTCTGTATGTAACAACAAGCAAATGCAAAATTGTAATAATTCAGCTGTCAGTAGTTTTAATAAATTAATTTCAGAAATCCGCTTGTTTACATAGAAATTTACACAGAAAAACAAGAATTATCTGTTCAAGTACTGTTAAATTTGATACGTCAAACTTAATTAAACAATAAATTGATTGAAATTCGACAATTAGTTTTAAATCAACTATTACTATTCTCAATCTAAAAATGCAATAATTCTTGTATATTGTCATTCTAATTAATAATCTATAAAAATTTGTTTGTAATCTGCGATACTTCACAATAGCTCTTTGCACAATTGTTAAACGAAACATTGTCCCTATTATAATCTCCATTGTCAAGTATAGGTATATGGTTCGTTTACAGAACAGTATTTCTGGGAAATCATGTGTTTCGCGAGAGGAATAAATTAAAGTTTTGTGAACTAATTTAAATGGACATCGACGATGTAAAAATAAAAACCGCCGCGCATACTCGTAAATTCGCGATGCATTCCAATTGCGAACTTCCGTTACGCAGCGATTTGCAGTCACTATGAAAAATTTCAGTAAACAAAATTATTTTGCAAAATGTTTCAACAAAACACTTGTCACGGTGTTATACCTATACCACTTGTCGAAAAAAAAACGGAAAAATCATAATTGTATTTGGATATTAAAAAGATAATTTTTTTGTTACATCGCGAGTATATCTATCATTGTTTTCTCTAATCAAAAGTTGCCCAATTGCAATAAGTGTGCAGAATATTTATCTTCGAAAATTTTAAATGTAATTGTCATGTTAATATTGTAAAAATAATGTTGTGAAAGAATTATATAGATGATCTTGATTATATAATGATAATTTTTATAATACATTAAAATGTTGCATTTGAAAATTGCTTTTTTAAATTCTACAATATATTACTAATAATATATTACTAATATATTACTAATTAATAATATATTACTAATAATTATTTTTATTCGTATAAATTTCTTACATCTATCTCTCTAAAAAATATCGATGTTATAACGTTATCCACATCGATATCTATATAATTCTCATCACATTGGTGAGATCTATATAATTTTCACCACATTGCTGTTAATATTATTCAACAAGATGGATAATCCTTGATGTCTGTACCATCATGATATGTATTTAAAACCTATGGTGTTAAATTCAGCATATTGGTGCTAATATTCACACCAACACAGTAAGAATTATATAAACATCGCATGGTGTCAAATCCATCGATATTTTTTAAAATGTATAATATCTTCCAATGATTAAATTCTCTTTTATATCATTCTATTATACTTTTCATTGCGTTTTGTTTCAGCAACATGTCTTCTCAAACAACAAGAAAGAAAATAAGAATCTGTCTAAAAGAAATAATAGATGTTATGAATGAATATTAATCTGTAACGTTATAAATGTAATATCAAACTTACTCACACGATAAAACGTATACGCCCTTCCATATATGAAGCAACTGTCTTTCCATCGTCTAGCCATGTAGTTAATTAACAAACGTGGATACATGTGGAGAATATTATTGCGCGTGTTCTCTGACTCATTAGTAACAAAGCGGAGCTTTAAACTTGTTTCCAGAACGATAAAGCTCCGCGGCTTTGTAATTCTGATAACGAGCGTATGACTAATCATTCTCGAAATTGTCGTTTGACGCTGTTCACTTTTATTCTCGATATCCAATTAATCGCGCCCACATTTTTACATCATGTCGAATAATAACGCATGAAACAAATAAAAATTTCTCTATGCAGATTGAAGTTCGAAAGCAAAATACAAATCACCCTCAATCTTACACTCAATGTCATATAAATGATTCTTGAAATGTATTTCTTAAATTATTCTTATATTATATTTATTAAATTATTGTTTATATCATTTTAATTATTAAAAACACAAAATACATTTATAAATACACAACTCATTCAATTTTTTTTCATTAAATGAAATACAAAATTTTGAAAATTCATCAAAAATTTATAAATATTCTAACCTTCATATTCATTGAATGTCATATTATTCTTTATGAGAAAATATGTTTAAAAAATTCGGAATTAAAATAGAGTTTTTATATACACGATTTCACGCTCCTTACATTATTTATCACATGGAATAATAAAAGATACAAAAAAAAAATAAAGTAGACTAAAAAAATAATATAAAAATAAAGTAAACTTTAAACATGAGTCAGTGTGAAGAAAAATTGTATACGCGAGAAATTTAAATCTTTTTATTAAATTTTTCATCCTGATGTGCTTCTTGCATCGTAAGCGAATATATATCGGAGGAAATGTGTCAAGCTATATATACAACTGAACCAAATTCACACGATAAGCATGATGCCTTCCTCAAACTCAGAGTATCCCTAATTAAATCCACCACTAATTTCATATATATCAGACAATGGGAATATTGTCCTCAATGCATCTTCACTTTGATTCACCCAATCGATTCGTGATTTCGTTTCGCTCGCAGTCGCTCGCATTACCGTCATGCTTTGAAACTATGTGTATGTATATATATATATATATATATATATATATATATATATATATGTTTCAAGTATGCATGTAGGACTTGTATATCCTTACGGTATATCCAACTTCATCAACAAAATTATGGAGATCGAAATCTCAACGGGGCAACTTAACTACATTAAGAGCTTCTTACTTGTTAAGTGCAGAGATAAGTACAATAATAATACATGCATTTCGCGAGCATTTCTTTATTTAAATATTTCGTATGCGGAATCTTTTCGTATCTATGAATATAAAATTCACTCATTTTTACGCAGAAACAAAAATATACAGAATTCATCAAAAAAACGCATCATCGAAAGTCGATTCTTACACAGAAAGAATAATTTTGTTCAAATATCTAAAAATTTAATTAAATACAGAGCTGAAAATAATTTTCTTAATCCATGAATAATTATGTAGAGCGCTCAAACTAGTTGAAATGTCAAAACTTTTGCAGCATTTCTCATCATGCTTGAGATTTCTAAGTAATTATTTTCATGGTCTAATAAATTATTATTTTCAGATCCGTATCTAACCAAATATTTTTAGATACTTCAATAAAATTGTTCTTTCTATGTAATAATACATTCATTTTTAATTTTACTATTTTGTCTATATTGAACTCTAGAATTTCTTCTTTCCTTTTTCGAAATATCCACGTTTTTTTAGAACATTAAAAACCCGTTATCAAAATATATATAAAATTCAGTGCAACGTTATTTCTGTACTTGCCTCTATTCTGTTCTGTTTCTTGACTGCACTAAATTAAAATAGCGCCGGATAAGACGATAAAATAAAAATGAGTTTCTCATTTTTAAACGCGTTTTTCCTTGTTATATATTCTTTCTTTCATCTAAAACCTTAAATCTTTTTATATACTTCTCTTTTTCGTATTCGCAATTTCCATATTCCCTGCAATTTTATAGAATATAAACCTCGCGAATATGAAGCTTCCACTGTGTAGGTATTTCCTACTTCGCGAACACACGTGAAAGCTTTCCGGAGAAAATGTATTTCGACTGACAGAAAGTCCCTTAGCGAGCATATCGTTACATATCCGTACCTTAATTAGACTAACTGCATGGAAAATATGTTTTACACTACATTATAAATGTAACAAGATCGAGATGCAAAGATACATGTGTAACTTTGCATTGTATTGCTGACACGTGATAAAGAACGAAGAAAACGTGTAACATCATACATACTATACATACATTAGAAAGTAATAAGTTTAACGCGAAAGTTAAAATTATTTGTCAAAATTATATTAATCCTTCATTATTCTAGAATGTCGAGAACATTCCCACTTATTCTGTTAAATGTATAAATGCTATTCATATACATTATTCTATTTAGTATAAAGAAGACTGCAACTTTTTTGCGATCGTTCTTCATTTTTTTACGTTCTTCACTTTTCTTCATGAAAATCAAAAATTATCATAATAACTACATTGAAGGAAAAATTGACATATTGTATCAAAGAATAAATTATTCACATTACGAAATCACTGTAAATTTACAACTTTGTACCTATCCTTAAATGGTGTCACTTATTACCGAAACACTATCGTGTCTCCAAATAATTTTTGATTTCTATGAAACAATATAGTATACAAGAAAATGTAGAAATAAAACGATCCCATGGTTACAAAAAGTTGTACCCTTCTTATATTTCACAATTAAAAAAATTTTTGCATTTATCTTTATATATAAAGGATGTATAGAATATTATTAATCTTTATTTAAATCGTAAATCATCAGACAGAACAAATTGAAAATTGAGATATAATGGAGTGTCAGAAACATTTCGGACGAGTAATCGCGTTAAAAAAGTCACGTAAGTAACGTAGGAACGTTAAACGTTAAAACGGTAAAACTTTCGTTAAAATTCTTAAGAAATTAGACGCATAAGAAAAGTGAAAATGTAATATACGATCGACCATCTTGTCGGAGGATCAGAGGAGAATAAGAACGTGCATGGAGATAGAATAAAACATGGCACGCTTGTTCTTATCTCCGGCTGGTAGCTAATGCAACGAAATAATGAATCAGGGGATTATCTACGCTCGTAGGGCGTGCCACGTGAGGGCTGCGAGGTTTCAGCATTATCATCGTCTCAGATACCCCCTCCCCTTGTGACTGGCACACCTGAATGCCCATCCGATAATTCACTCGATAATTCGAGTATCATTGTCGTGGCTAATCGCGATGCGTATCGTAATGTATTAAAGACGACGCGTGCTCGTCGACGTGGATAACGTGGGGAAAATGGAAGAGAATTATGCTCACGACACATTGTCGGGCGTATCACGAACAGCAGATAACATTATCATTTATGAAATTGGAATTAATTAGCAATTTAATCTAATTGTATATGCGTAACGTAAATAGGTAAAATTACATATAATATAGAAAATGTACAGGGATTCAAAGAAATAAATTTAAATACAAAAGGTTTAAGCCAATTAGAATAATCACCAAGTGTGTAAAAATTCTTTTGTATCATAAATTCTGAGCACACAGTCACCTAGTTCTAATTGGCTTGATCCTCTTGTATTTAAAATTACTTATTTTCAAGATTAATATGTTATTTAAAATTATATATTTTAGGGCGATTATTTCACCTTCACATAATGTGATAATTTATACTTATTCTACTGGATAAACTATATGATAATTTATATTTATGCTACTGGATAAACAAAAGAGTAAAAGAATGAAGGCATAAGAGAGTAAGAGCGAACTAAAGTTTATCGAAAGATGGAATAATCTAGCCTTAAAGAGGTAATTTTAATTTTATCTATTTACGTTAAGTCATAAATATTTTTATACCGTTGTTAAAAAATACAAGAAAATATACAAAGCCTTAAAATGTCAGAAAAATATACATTCCCTATCAAAAAATATATATCATTCAAACAATATTCATTTTACTGTACGTACAGTACAGTCAAATTATTCTCGTCATATAATATGCAATTTAATTTACATAATAATTTATGTTGTATGCTTTAGACTTGTATTATAAACTTGATACTTGTACATGCGCGCGTGTATCACGCGCGTTTACATAAATATATATAAACTGTATATTCTAGAGCTTTTATACTAATCTCATTTTAACCAAATACGAATTATTCCCGTGTTCGAAAATTAAATCGTAAATTTGTGAATTAGTAATTTTGAAAAGTAAATCGAACTGATTTTGTCATTTTAAAGTATAAATGTATAAATGTAATCGAAAATTAATTCATTAAATTCATAGTATTTTTCATTTTAATATTGTATTATTAAAAAATATTGAACGTTTTCTTTCTGCAAAATAACAACTGTTGGCTCTTCGTTTCTCTTCGTTACTCGAGCTTGCTATCTCAACGTCAATTGTCAATATCGTTTTCGAATCTAAGACTTCAACTTATACGATATTCATCGATATCTGTATTCTCTTGCGACAGACTACATGTCGTAACGGAGTTTCTCTCCAAAGTAAATTGACTTACCGGTGTGGTGTACGGTTGGCAGGCTAGCCTGATGCCGTCGTGTCTGAGCTTCTCCTGCAGCAGCATCCTCAATTGCATCCTGGGAATTCTCACCAGCTCGGCCTTACCCTCCTCATACTCATCCGCAAACTTTGTCAGCTCCTGACCGCCGCTGGAGGAGCTGGCCGTAGGCGACGCTCGTTGCGCCTCCTTATCGCTGGGTGGTCTGTCGGACGACGTCCTCGACGACTTGGAGCTGATGTTGTCGCAGCTGTTGTCGTTCGTCTCTTCTAACGTGAAGTATACACTCGCAGCGCCTTCCTCGCGTAGAGTCTTCACCGATTGCAGCAGACGCGCGCGATGCTTCTGATTGAAGACGCCGATCGCATCGAGATCCGGATCGCCGATCTGCTTGCAGATCTCAAGGTCATCGTAGCCATTATCGATAAACGACTCGGAGTACTGGCCGAGGTGGAGCGACCGCAGCCACTCGACCACGATGTTGCTAGCCATGGTCATTTTGATGCTTTCTCACGTTGTACGCGCGTGGGTCTCGCGATTACGCCCACGCTCGTTTGTTTCTCTTCAAAACCTTTCTTTCCCTCTGCAGTTGCGTCTTTCCCTGTCGCACCTTCAACGATTCCGTTTCGCGACGAAATCCCGTCTTATTATCCGCTGTACTCGTCAGCGGCTACTACCATCCCGTGAGGTTGCCCTCCAGTCGACGATGTAACGTCCATCGAGGGGAGAATTGTCGAAAGTAGATCGATTCAGCAAGTAAATCAGGCCCTCTTTCTCCTAGCGCGACATTCTCCTCTCACGATCGGCTGCGCTATTAACGAGGGTCGTCTCGCCGGCGACCCTGGAACACGCGGGGCGTCAACCGGGGGAGAGGGAGGTAGGTTGCGGCGGTCACGTTCGCCGCTTGACATGTACCGCTCCTCGGCTCATCATGAGTTACACGGGTGACAGACTCGAGATCGCTCCTCTTCTCTCTTCTTCTCTTCTCTCTCTCTCTCTCTCTCTCTCTCTCTCTCTCTGTCTCCCTCCCTTTCTCTCTTTGTTGTCTCGTCGATGTGCCCGAAGTGCTTTCCCCCGTTCGTTTCCGAGTGCGGATTCTAGCGGATAGACGCAAAGACGGAACAGCACTGCGAAGAGCCGGAGGGTGAAGCGTCGAATCTCGTTCTACTTCGCGTGGCGCGAGAAACATAGGCGGGGAAAGATTCGGGGGGGGGGGGGGGGGGAAA
>Ga0157364_1000179_pt1 | contig 33381 bp, 17 predicted proteins | sample AttsexASBM2_FD_111476 | JGI IMG/M metagenome (GOLD analysis project Ga0157364, IMG submission 111476) | Fungus gardens microbial communities from leaf cutter ant in Ribeirão Preto, State of São Paulo, Brazil - Atta sexdens ASBM2 | ecosystem: Host-associated > Fungi > Mycelium > Unclassified ...
AATAATGAAAAAATAATATGTAAGAAAAAATTTTATATCTCTTAATATATATTATTTTATATATATATATATATATATATATATATATATATATCAATATATCTACTTCCAAAAAATAGGAATTGTACACATAAAAAAATTATTAGTACATTTAACAATGCCAGACTTATTTACAATATCTATATACATGAGTATACAAATTCATATATACTTTTATGTACTATAATGCATTTTCATATAGTACACCGATTCTTTGTCACTGTTATATAGTTTTCTGTTCAATATCTGTCAATGATGTACTCGAATGAATACTATTCTCTTGTATAGCTTCAGAAATTTTATCACTGACACTACATGTACTTTCGTTTAAAGAATCTTGATTGAAGCAGATATCTCCAGTTTCTGATTCTATCAAACTGTTGACTTTTGATATTTGACTAAAACTTGTATTTATCTCAAAGGCAGTATCTTCAGAATATTCATTTCTACTCTCTTGACTGCACAGTGAATCGTCCAAGTTCGTATCCTTTGAAAATTGGCTCTCAGATTTGTCTAACAAATCAATATCAACCAGTTTTGAACTAGACAGAGATTTACTCTCAGGTCCTTCACCTTTTCTTCTTATATCTTTTGAGTCGTCAAATTTTTTGATTAAATCTCTCCAGGGATCTTCCAAAAAGGAATTCACATCTACATATGCTGATATATTCACTTGCCTGTACGCTCCTTTGTAGTCCTAAAAAAAGATGTAAAACAAAGTAAAGTAACTTGTAGTTTTTACAATTAAATCCTCATTAAATCCTCAAGTACAATATAGAACTTAGAAGAATCTTTATCTTTCAACACTTAAGTCTCTTCAGTCAAGTCGTTTACCTTTCTTATCTGCCCTTGAAACTGTTTCGGAGAATGCTTGTAGGCAGGATTTCTCTTGTTCGATCTTGGCATGGCGTGATAATTACCCCTATAATTGTTATACCATCCACTGCTTGGACCGCGTCCACCGGAAGGGCTGTACCGAGCTGTATTATACTTGTTGTATCGCGTCAACGGTGTGCTGACGTTCAGAGGGATAAAATCGTTGTCGTGGGACTGCGATCCTGTATTACTTGCGTGGAAACGCGGAATGCTATTACCCTCCGCAAGCTGATAACCTCTACCGCATGTATTCTCGTGCGACTTCCAATTGTATGGCGTGTGCCTGGCACCGTACGGCCGGCTACCATATGTAGGATTGTTCAACGGTGATCTCCTCATTTTTCCAGAAAAACAAACGCGAATTAATTCCACGATATTACGATACACCCACGTTCACGATGGCTCACGGGTTTCACCACACAATGGATTAATACGACATATATATGTATGTAAAATGTAAACGTAAATAAAATACATTCACATTGAAAAGTTAAGCTCTCTCTCTCTCTCTCTTTCTCTTGCGCATGCGCAATGTTGTGACAATGAGCGAGTTCAAATGCTTGTTGAAAGAATGAACATGATTAGTTCTTACCTGAGGATCCAACCAATCATGTTTAATTGCTCGGCGAGTAGCTAGCCGCTTTGTCTAGGGAAATACTACAGTGTACGTCTCGTGTACTATAGTCAGAAGTATATAAGAAGTTTGTCGCGTCGCATACTCCACATGCTTCAACATGTTCCTACTATAGCTCCAAGTCATTCTAACGAGCGCGTTTGAGTGAGTAGAAACTATAGTTGGAGAAAGTAAGAGCATGATGGAACATGTGACGTGCAAACTAGAGGCTCCGCATAATAAAAGGAACAGGAACCAGAGAATAAGAATTTCAACCTATCAGAAACTGTGTGTTCCACAATACATGATTTCTGATAGGTTAAAATTCTTAGGGATTCCACACAAGGAACAAGAAACAGAGAACAAAGAATAAGAATATTGCACATGCTATGGCGATAGCAATAGTGGAAACAACCAATCAAATTTTACCTCCATGCACTTTCTTATGTATAATAGCACTGGCATATTGGAATAGCCAATCAAATTTTGGTCTCAATTCACTTTCTTACTGCGCATCCTCGGGAATAATACACCTGAGGATCATTATGGATTTTGAAAGAAGATGAAAATTACAAAAACCAGCAAATTTATTAGGTGTTGACCAATAAAATAATCAGTATTCTAGTAAATACGCTCACTTTTATAATTTTCAAGATACAGAATCGATCCCCTGTCTTCTTACATAAGGGGATCAATTACTAATAATTTCATTGGCCAGCATCTAGTAAAGTTTGCTCACTTTTGTAATTCCACCTTGGGATTCAATTCTGTATCTTAAAACGAGATGAAAATTATAAAAATAAACGAATTTACTAGAATACTGATAATTTCATTGATCAACATCTAGTAAATATAATTTTCACCTTGTTTGAAGATACAGAATCGATCCCGAGGTGAAAATTACAAAAGTGAGCAATGATTACTAGATATTGATCAATTAAATTATGAATATTTTAGTGAATTTGTTCATTTTGTAATTTTCAATTTTCATCTCATTTCAAGATACAGAATCGATCCCCAGAGGTTTCTCTACTATTTTCCTAGTTTTTCGTATACGTTTCTTTTCAAGGCTACGTTCTAAAACTTCCTTTCTGAGAAAGATTTTACTCTATATGCTATAGTATACGTTACGTGTACTATATATTTCGTACTATATATTTCGAGTAAATTTTCCTTAGGAACCTTGGACTATCTTTAATAGCTTCTCGTCGATGCTAATGATAAAATCTCATAAGATATTTCGCTATATAGTGAAAATAAAAACCACATGGAACTGGAAACGAGGAAGATCCGGCAGGATCCAAGAACGAAGCGTATCGCACGGTTGGCAACACTGCTTCGCACAACGAACGTTGACGAACGGTCACAGCTCATGTTAGAGTATCGGCGTCATCACTCGGTTGCTTTGTATCATTCGGTCAATTTTTTTTTTTTAACGTGTGAGTTACGATCTGTCGTGATACGGATTCAGTGATCAAGGCTCGTGTGATAACGCTCACATCGCTCACGTGTACGAGAATCGCTCGTACGTCGGTTTAACTGTCGATTTCAGTTTCTTCGTTTTTGCGTTTTTCCCCACCCCTCTCCGGTTTATCGATGGACACGTCTGTCGGTTATCACGCTACTACGGAGACGTCGGCGGCTGGAACGGTAATATCTCATTCTCTACATTCCGTATCTCCTTTTCACTTTCCCCATCTCCCGCTTTCTACAGTGCAACTGATATGATCACGTTTCTCTCATATTCTTGGTTCTATGAATGCTCGAAGAATCAATAAATTGAACGATCAGCGTCATGGGCGACGTGAGCGATCGAGGATCGTTCTTACGATAGACGACGATTGGTAGTACTTTTCTTGAAGTGGACTCGACTTCGACCGCCATTTCGCTCATCTGCCTCTCCTTCCATTTCTTCATCGCATTATGACTTGCGATACGCATTCGTCTTTTTTGCCTGTTTACTCCCGATATCAGCGAAGCGTCATAGCTATGCGAAAATAGCTATGAAAAAAAAGAAAAAAAAGTTAATGATTCGGAGTATCGAAATTCAGAGTATCAAGGTGGGAGAGGCAGAAGAGAAAACCCGGCCGCGTATTTTAGGCGGGATCATCTATCGCACGCGTGATGTATCTTACTTTCTGCGATGAATATGAAACTGATATACATACAATTGGAAAGAGGATAAAAAATATGTGAAAGATTTATCTAGAATGAATGAGAGTCAAGAATTCTCAAAGGTCTTCGGTCCTTGACAATTATTGGTCTTCTATAGATAAAAGTAATCGCCAGATGATCATAAGACACATTTAGGAGGTTGATCTTGAAAAGAGAGATGAAAATTATCTCGAAAATTGCAGAAGTAAAAATTCAGGTGTTGATCAGTGAAATTATAATATTCTAGTAATTTGCTCATTTTTTTAATTTTTATTTTGTTCCAGATACACAGGTGTTCCATTTCGTGATATAAGTCCACGCAATTATTGTTCAATCTTTGTTACTCTCTGAGGTCCAGGTTTACAACTCACGATTAACTCTTAACTAAGATTCATTTGTTTCTTATCTCTTTCCAATTCAAGAATTGGAAAGAGACAATGAATAAGTTGAACCTCGGTTAAGAGGTTAACAGTAAGTTGTGGAACTAGGTCTTAATGGTAAAAAAGATAGAATAATTGTGTCAACTTATATCATTAAGACCGATTTCCATAACTCGTGATAAGCTCTTAATCAAGATTCAATCTATTCCTCATTTCTTTAGTTCCATTCCTCATTTCTTTTCAATTGTTGAAACAAATAAAGAGAGTAAGAATACATAGCTAAAACTAGATCTAAATGGAAAGCACAATTGATCCCCAGATTCCTACTGTCTGCTTTCCAAAGTATATGTTAGGCTTAGATCTTTTCTTTTTATGCTTGTTTCTATCACAATGTAATTTAATTTTATTCTTTGTTCAATTGACTCATCTTTTTCTAATTCTAAGAATTAGGTCAATCTTAAGGCCAATTTTAGAATTGGAAAGAGATGAAAAATAAGTTAAACTTTGGTTAAGAGTTAACTGTAAATTATGAAATTGAGCCTAAAAGTGCTAATGTTTTACTTAAGAACTAAGCGAAGAAAAATTACTATAATAAAAACGAAAAAAAGTGACGAAAAATAAAATATTTTATCAAAATAAAGGATGTACAGTCTTGGCCAAAAATATTATAGGCATCATATGAATTATTATTTTAAGTTGTGACTCATACATTTGTGATATTTTTTGTAAATTATCCTTTGTTTAAAGAATCCTTTAAACTTATGTGTAATGCTGGTAACCAATAGATAATGCATGTAAAAGAATTTTAAATAAATGAAAAAAATATAAATTCCTATAAAATATTTTTAGCCAAATTAATTATTAAAAAATCAAAAAATTTCAGAATCGTATCTTTTTATACAAGAAATATAATATTAATCTAAAAAATTGAAATGATTAATAACTGCTCGGTACTTCCAGGATTAATTTTGACGCGCAACAAGTTTATTCTCCGGATCAAATTGTTGGAATAAAACCTTTCTTGCAATTTACTTTCTCCAGTCCAGTTTTTTGTATGTCGGTTTTTTGCATCTGCTTTATATATCCTGCATTTAAGGTGAATAAGGTGAAGAAATATATAATTAGATGTTGAAGAGAGAGGAAAAAGAGAAAAGATGAATAATATAAAAAGCACTTTGTACTTTATGTATTTTTTTGTACTTTTCTCCTTCCCCCTCCTCTTTCTTTCTCCAACGTTCTAATTATATATTTATTTTAAATATAAAAAATATGAGTAAAGTTATAAAAAAACAGATCTTTTATATTTCCTAGCTGTCTATTTTTTGTGTTTAATATAACGCTCTGGAAATATTTTTATTTTTTTATATGTAATATATGTAATTCCAATGCATTAATATTGACAAGACACCTATTATTGTTATGCAAAAAGTGAAGCAAAAATAATAGATAAATTATCATTCTAAATAATTCTTTTATTATTTGTGCCTGAATTATGCCATAATTGCCTGAAAGAATTATTGACATAAACGAATTATTAACATCATACATCAGAATTTTTAAATCTAAAACAAGTTATAAAAAATAAAATGTAAAAATTGTCGTATATACGTATTCATTAACCAATTGAACATTTTGTTTCAGATGGTGTCATCTAATCAGCCGGTAAGAGCATATGAATAACTATATATTTTTTCTAATTAATAACAACTCTGACAAAAGACGTTGAATATCTTATTGAAGAACAAAAATTAGAATTTAAAAATCCTTATTTATTTTGCTACATGATAACTCATCATCATAATAATGTGCTCAAAATATTTTACATTATTATAATGTCATATTCTGTAAAATTTCAACACAATTGAGCAATAGCAAATCTCGAACAGACACCATACTTTCTACAAAGGATTTATGGTCGATTTCTGAGATACAAATTTTGTATAATCTTACAGTCTTGCTTTTCTATAACAATGCATTAATGCTTATGATTTTCTCGGTGATCAATACTCGACGCAATAATAATGCATATGATTTCATATTTCACAGAGGAAAACAAAAATATTTGTTGGCCGGTTGCCGGAAAATTGTCGTAACGATGAGTTACGACAATTGTTCTTGCGCTTTGGTGAGGTGACCGAATGTGATGTGATGAATCGATATGGCTTCGTCCACATGGCACGAGAGGAGGATGCAGCTGCGGCGATCAAGGCACTCCACAATTCCAACTTCAAGGGGGCAACAATCAACGTGGAACAGTCAACTGGAAAGTCACGCGGAGGCGGAGGAGGACGCCGAGATGACAGAAGAGGTGGACCAATGAGAGGTGGTAGGGGGGGACGAGACGGTGGTAGAGACGCTCGTCCTGGACCATACAATGATAGAAGAGGTTGGTATTGTTTGTACCTCAGTTTATACCATAAATTCCGACAAGACTATTTTCTCATTTAATTTTCTACAAATATCTACATCGTCCCTGTATATGCATTTGCGCCACACTCTCAATATAGTCGTAATATTCAATATTATTACCGTAATATTTTCGTTGATGTTTTGCTTTTTTTCGCTGTCCCGTACCAATGAGTGTAAAATAGGAGATTCATCTCGCTTAAGCCTCCGGAGCCACATACTTAAATCTATAACACAGTTACTGAGTGCTTCTCATTTAGTAACACAAATGTCATTCTATCTTTGTTACTCATTGAATGCTAAAACAGATAAAAAATAATGTTTGTGTTGACTTGTATCATTAAATAGAAAGCACGGGATTGTAAGATTTATTTATGTTAAGTGAAAGGCATTAATTGATTTCAAAAAATCAAAATAATATAAGAAAAGAATGAATACTGAATATATTTTAATAAGAATAATTGTAGCATAAAAAAATTAAATTGACATTTTTGATAAAGAAATTTATAATTGAGTGAGTTTAACATCTATCATTAGCTTCGGAGGCTAAAAACCATCTAGCAAGGCTCTCTAGGCTACGTTCAGAATCTTCACGCAAATGCACCCAGGGTTCTTGTTTAATATTCGCTGAACAAGAATAAAATGATAATACTCCGAATTTTTCCTGAACGCACCCCTTCGCAACGATATTACGCGACAGTAATCATTTGAGAAAATAGTATGTTGGAATGAAAAATGACATTAAAACCTTGACACGATGTACACTAAAAACCAATTCCTTATCTCGGCATGCTTTGCAGTTCTTCCGATCCAACTCGTTGGTTACGATGGATCTGCTGCAGGTGGCGTCGCGACCGGATACACCGATTACAATCGCGGGGCTGGTGACTTTAGCGGCCGTGGAGCGGACTTTGGTGCCGGCTACGGTGATCGCGGAGCTTATGGTCAGAACGTGGGTGGCGCGGCGATGGGTTATACTTCGACGGCGCCGGGGATGGGCGGTGGATACGGACCAGCTGCAGGTGCTGTGGGAGGATACGGACCAACTGGCGCGGCGGATTATGGGCGAACAGCTGATTATGGTCGCGCCGACTTCGGTGCTAGAACAGACTACGGTAATCATAAGGGTGATGTTTGTAACTTTAAAAGTATATGATTTTGTCTCAAATAACTAAGTATGTGACTTTGTATTTTAACACAGATGTGGAGTAATTGCGAGTAAATCTTTGTTATGTGAGGTGTAAAATAGAAACGGTATAATCTTAGCTTCAAGATGAAAAATTATTATTTATTTGTCTAAAATTATCTGAATTTTACATTGTAATCGTTTTGAAGAATTAAATATAGGTTAAATTATATTTACACGCTCATTGATATTCTTTAGTATCTGTATTTGTCACTTGATACGCATATTTAGTCATTTATTAATTTTATAGTTGACAATATGATTTCCGTGAGACGAAAGGAATCCACAAACTTTTCAAGTGAAAACAAATAAAAAAATTCAATGTAATCGAGAATCTTAATATCATGTTGTATAGGAGTTGGTGGAGGCATGGCCGGAGATTTTAATCGTGGCGCGCCTGGCCCAGTAGATTATGGTCGTACTGATAATTTCGGTGCCAGTCGCACAGTCGATTATACAGCGAGAAATGATTATGACCGAAGTGCGGCTGGACCGATGAGAAACGGTGGTGCCGTTGCTACTACTGGGTATGGAACTGGGTACACTGATGTGGGATATGATGAAAGCCACTGGTAACGTAGCTTTTCTAATTCTCTTTTGCTCCTTTCTCAACTCTACGAGACCGTAACTCTCGATTCTGTTGCATTTCTAATTCGATGCCGAGTTGTCTCTCAAATCAAAGTAGATTTACAAACAAGTAAATGTTACATGTTTCTAAAGGCCATTCTTTTGTTTATATTGTACAAAACATCGAATTGTAAATACTTATTCTATTTTGGTTTGAGAAGATACAACATTAGTCATCTTTCAATTATAAAATTTTTTACATGAGATTTTTTTTATATATAATCTTGGAAATTTTATATAATAGTAACTTTATTTTTGTTTATGAGAAATATTTTTTATAATACGATAAATTTTTTATATTATTTATTTTCTTAATAGAAAAAAATTCTTTACTTAGATTTAATTAATTTTAGGACTAATTTAAGTACAGTAAAATGTAGATCATTTATTTCGATAATTTATTACGCTTCCAGTTATTAATAAATGCACAATTTAAAAATTCATGATAGAATTATACATTAATCCGTAATTAGAAAATTGGAAATTATAATATATTAGAAAAAATTAGAAAAAAATAATTATATAAAAATTTTATCTTTGGAAGCAATAAATTTAATAATTATCTATATTTTACTGTACGCTTTTATTTTCTTTTATTACAACAGCACAATACACACATGTGAGAAAATCTTTTTTTTATTTAAATCAAACATTATTTTTTATTTTTTATTATGTTTAAAGTTTGAATGTCAGCACTGGAAAGAGAACCAGGTTTTTTATTATATATGTTTTTATAATTGTAATTGTATATAAATTCTCGAATCGTGCAATTTTCAGTGTAGACAGTCAAACTTTTCCTATTTTTAAGATAATTTTAAGTTTTGTTTTATTATTAAATAATTATATTATAAATAATTATATTATAAAATAATTTAGATCTCTGAGATTTTGATCAAATTTAGTTATTATATTAAGTTTATTCGTACATTAGATCCACTAAAAATATGGGTACGAATACATTTATAATTGACAGTTCAATAAAGTTTACAGAGCTCACAAATGAGCTTTGCTTTGTTTAAACTGTTATCGTTATATTTTATTTTTATTTTAACCTGAGAGACTTTTTCAAATACATAAAATAAAAAATTTTTTAAATAATTGAACGATATGTATTATAAAATATTGTTGCTTCTGTAACAAAAGATAAATAATAGAATATTATTAACATAATATAAAACAAAAATATTAAATGTCACTCAGGATAGAATAAAAATAAGTTAATAGAATTAAATTATGTACGACAGGGATTATCCGGGTGGGCCAGGGAATATGATGGGTGGGCCTGGGTGGGTAAATCAGGGAGCTTCAATGGCCTACGGAGTGAGGGACGGTCCTCCTGGTAATGATATGCATCCATTTGACAGGCCAATGAGCACTGGACCTAGCTACAGCACAGGGGCACCTAGTTACAGCACTGGTCCAGGACCACAAGCTGATATGTTTAGTAGAAGACCTGGCAGTGCCGTGCCCAGTGGCGGATATCCACCAGTTGCTAGCGGGTGAGTTGCAAATCGTAACAAAACGTCTTTCTAAAACAGGCCTATTCAACATCCAACTTGTGAGTTAAATGCTCCCATTTCTCCATTGTCTCATTGAGCGAAATAGAAAAAACAAAACTATAAATGAATTCTGCTTAGTGTCTGTTCTTTTTTTGTTTTCTTTCTATCTCGCTCAACGAAACGATGGAGAGGAAACATTTAGTTCGCGACTAAAGTTTTGGATAGAATCTTATTTTTTTTTCTTTCCGTGTGGAAAACGATTATTTTATGTTGCAGCTATGCCGAGGGATATGACAGACCCGATGCGTATGGTCCTCCACGTGGCGGCGGACGGTAAGTTGCACTTTCTTAACTTTACCTTATATATAATATTTATCTGTCTCATAAAACTGCGGTTATGAAAAGTAACACACGTTTGAAAAGCGAAGAGAATCCATATGCGTATGTTTGTCAGTTGGCGTTTTTACTCTTCTTTGCGTTATATACGCCACCTTCGTTCTTGCCTCGATTATATGTAATACATATGCAATTTCTATATATGCGGATTCGATGCAGGTTGAATATTTCTGTAAAAGTATAAGGTGTGACACTTAGCGCGACACTCGACCATGTACGGAAGCGTTCACTTTCGCCGTGTACGATGCCGTTTTGCGTATACGAAATTGTTGCTTTTATTGATAAATTTATTGGAAGCCGACGTTTCTATCTTACGAGTGTAAAAGAGAACAGAGGCTGAAAATCTCGCATGACTGAAAGTCTCGCAAATCTAAATTAAATCTAAATGACCACACATGAAATTAATGACTGCATTTTATACATATATTTATAATTTTTATATATTACGTAGAAATTTTTCGACATATCTTCTAAGTTAATTTCATTTCAATTAGTTGCAATAACGTAGTTTTGGTATTTATATAATAAATAAAGATAAAAGAAAAATTATTTGAGAAAAAATTTTTTAATTTTTATGAATAAATTTGGAATCTTTTGTAGATTAAATAATATTGTTTTTTTACTCCAAAAGTGAAAAAAAATTATGTACATCAATTGGAGGACTTGTTGCCACGACATCAGTATATTTGTGATATATCACCTCTCTTCTTTTACGTACTCCGCAATGAAGATTCTCGAGCACGTCCGTTCACGATGCGCTATGCGATCAGCCTGCGGCAATTCCGTAATGGCGAGATGCGCTCGGAAAGGCGGAAACTTCTCCCGTAAATACGAGAAAAAAATATCTCCGGTTACATGGCTGACTTTTGCGAGCAATTCCGCAGTGCAAAAGATGAATTCAAATTTTTGCAGTCCGTAGAGACACATCTCAAAGAAGACGGAATCTCCGACCTTGCACATCTATCGCACGTTCATCGCGAATACAAACTGACCGCGAACACACTGCGCCTCTGCGCATCGCAAAATTGCAATCTGCGAAACTACAAACGCACGCCTTTCGCATTTGCTGTCCTCTGTTCTCTAAGAACTTTCTGAGACACTTTCCCAATTCAATGTCGGTGTTTCGAGAAACGAGAAAAAAAAGATGCGTTGTAACCATGCGCCTATGGCGAACATCCGACAAAAGGTTTTTCGACATCGTGAGACTTGAGACTCTTCTGTTCTACACGGAGTTCGAGTCAATTTCCAAATGCACTTGCGGCGATGCACGGAGAGATGATGCACAATTGCGGCGTGTCGACCAGCTTCTGACATGTATGACAGTTAACCAGAACTGAGTATGAACTTTGCTCTCATCATTTTAAGCGTTACGAATTTATATTTTCATTCATATAAATTGAATTGCTCCTTAAAATGTTTATATATAATATTTTGCCATAATGTGCTGTAAAAATTTGTATTCATTATTTACAAGCAATGAAATTCCGATTTTATCACTAAAAAAAATTTAGCGGAGCAATTTATGAATAAATATATAAGTTGACTAAATTTAATAATCGGATAATGGAACGATAAGAACGCCCAGATCTGGTAGCTGTGCTTCACAATAAATCTGCGTTATATGCGCTGCGACGTGAAACCAAAAAAAAAAAGAAAGAAAGAAAGAAACATCCACAAGGCTTCCTTAAATATACGACTATCATGCCGTTGAAATTACAATTTCGATCCCGTATCACAGAATGTGTCTCGTGATGATCGCGCATGCCAGTGTTACATCTTATACTTTCTTCTTGCTCCTTGCATAGCAAGGCGATCACGTAATTAATTCTGCGATTTTTCATTTTTTGACCTTTTAGCTTCCCAGGTCCGGCAGACGCAATGCCACCGAGGTACTAAACATGTACTAAACGCACTAGCGCATGCGAAAGGCGACCGAAAAAAACAAAAACCGTAAAAAAAAGATCAGCCTTTTAGCAGCGATCACTCGCTTATCGGACTCGATTACCTAGGAATTGCCGTCTGCGTTCGTCGTTGAGTCCACGATAATTATAATGAAAACTATATAAAACTTACAATAGAACTTAACGTTTAGTTGTATCGTAAAGTACGGTAAGAATAAGGAGGATATCAATAGAGAATATATAAACAATTATTTGAATTTGAATTTTTTTTCAAGTACATTATTAATGAGTTCATATATGAATTGATCAATTAATCAATTTATTATTGATAAACCTGCTGTTAGCCTATTGTATGTTTAAAGAAAATTTTCGACATTACATTATTCATGGAGTTTATGTTCGTAATTTTTTTCCTCGCTCCCTTTTTTATAAATAGATAAATTCCGGTATTACCTAAGTGTGGGTTTAACATTTTGCTCGATTTAATGCTCTAACTGCCTACAATGTAGCGTATATATGATTTTGTTATATCCTATAGTGCTTAGTATTAATTCTACAAAAGGTGACTTATGCTACAATAATGATGTTGTATAATCGTTTTTTACACATAAGAACTTGAATAATATTTTCAAATGTTCATTCATAAAGCAAAGAATAGCAATTATCACAATGTACCTTTATATAAAACCAATAAAGTGCAAATGTGAATGCCCTAAAGCAATCTTTATAAAAGAAAAAATTTTCTAATAATGTAATATAATTCATCTTCTTGCAGTCTTTCTGTGCGCAAAATTATCACTAAATTTAATTATTTACCAATTGTATGCCATTATATTAAATACAATTAAAACATTATTTCATTAAAGATCTATCATCTATTTTCAATATCATTCATGTAAGAAAATAGTCATTTTTACCTAAAGATATTTCATCTTTATTTTTCTCTATGTCTATTTTTTTTATATCGTTTTTTTTATACTATCAATATTAAAAGTTTTTTATTATCAATATTAAAGTATGCAATCTTTACGTGACTCAATTACTCCATAGAAGAAACCATCAACTTATGCAGTAACATCGGAGTAGAATATTAGTTGTTTATCTAATACATCAACTTGTGTCATTCGTAGCAGCGAGCAGAGCAAGCCAAAAGCATAGATTATTAATAATCAGCGTGCGTGCAATTATGCTCTTTAATATTCTTAATTCGACGACGTTATGCATTGTAATCTTGAATTCTTCTTGAAGGACAGTCTAACAGTAACATGTAATTATTATTTCTTTGTACATTAATAGTAATAATATTGGTAAATGTAAGAATGTTCTATGTGTTTCAAAATATGGAAAATTTTGTGAAATGTCAAAAAATTAATCGAACATAAAAAATTCAATGACAATGCAGAACGCCAAATCAATCTCCAGCTGGTGCAGTTTACTTAGTTAGGCCTGTACTGTGAGAAACGCCGGTTTGTGAATGACCGTGCGATGAACGCGATTGTCGAACACGTTACCCTGGTGGCGGCGGCTTGTTGACCTGCGATTATTGAAGAAACCGATTACGACGATTATTCGCTATGCGTGGCTACCCGTAGATGCGGCGATCAGCGAATAAAGCAACCTGCGATATGTGGATAATGCGCCACAAATTGCGTTTGCGCTCAAAGCTTGGCGTGCTTTGAATTTAACCAGGAAAAGGTATGTTTAACGCGTGCGAACCTTTATATTTTATCTATTGAGACAAACCCAGAGCGCCTATCTCTCAAGGGGGGAAAGGAATCCTATCACCTATTTATATCAGTGTTTTCCACCTAAGTGCGAATGGAGAATGTCCGGTCGAACAAAATATAAAGCTGTTAAACGAAAGAAAAAAAAACCGTCGATTACCAAAGCGCGTGTAAAGAAAGCGGCCGATTTTCTTCTCGATGATCTCTCGGCGTGTTGCGCATTGCGACAGAAAGCGCATTGATTCTAATTCCATCTCTATCTTGTACACACATAAAGCGACTCTTGTTAAGATGCAACTAATACAACTATCCACTCAGATCTCAATCAAAAACGAATCTACATTATTTATTCTTTTGCTTGAATGCTTCTTATTCTCCTTTCTTTTCTTTTACTTAATTATTAGGGAATTAGATTAAAGAAATGTATTGTTTATCTCTTTTATAGATATATGGTATAGATTTATGGTTCACACAATGATTTTTATATAATAAAATTAATAAATTTATAATTAAATTTTTATAATTAATAAATTATGAAATTTTGCATTACGAGATTAATATTAGTGTGTTAAATATCAAATTGTACATTTAATATTAAATATCAGATATATTTGACAACTCAAGAAATGAAAGATTATTGTAATCTAACTTTTTTAACAGATTGAAAATAGATTGATATATTGCATCTCTCGAAATCTCACGAAATCTCTCTAAATTACGCGTTTGTATCGATGCTTTATGAGATGGAATTAGAGCGCAAGGCAAAAACGAATGCGATGCGTGAATTGAAAAGAATGCTGGTTTCTTGCTAACTTTTGCCACCGCAATTTGCGAATTGTTTGTTTGAATATCGTTACCACCGCCGAATCTCGTTCCGCAGATTAAATTTTAAAATTTCGCTCGTATCTCGCGAAACTAAGCGCCACGTAATGGCGTAATTGTAATACACGCCGTTATGTCCTCGGAATAACTTGATGTTGATGGAAGAACGTCGTAAAAAATTTTCTCAAATTGTCGACCTGTACAGCGCTCCTATTAACTGTTCAATTGAAATGTTATGTCTCTTGTTATACTCCCCAAAAAAGTGCACTCATTTTATGAAATATTTATCAATATAAAATATATATAATGTACTCTTGATTTCACATCGCGTTCAGATTCAAGTTAATAGAATCATGTAAAGTCAATTGAAAAGAAAGTGAAGTATTATACAGACATATTTCACTAATTGTTAATAATTGATCAGCATCGATTTTATCTGGCGTTCATACAAATATACAATAAGCTAGTTTCATTATTTGCCCACAATTGTGGGATATTTCATGTACGTTTCCATATAATAAAATAATTTTTTTAATAGATTACAAACGGGATGAAGACAAATGACTGATGGACATTGAGATGAACTCAATGGGAACTGCTAATAATCCTCAGAAGCATTCACTATCAGTGAACTCGTTTGCTCGTTTGGGAGACGAGAGTTAGATGTGCAGAAGATGGATAATTATTCCTGGCTGCTTGTAACAAGAAGAAAGTACATAGGAATAAAGTATGGAATTACTATCAATTATATACATTTTCTTTATGCAATATATAAATATGTTTTGTTAGTTAACTATAACACGATAAGGTAATTCATTTTTTTAAAGATAATAAAATTTTAGCAATATTTAAGTTTTTTGTCTTTAATCCTGTCCTTAATCTTGCCAAATGTAATAAAAATATTTACTTAACTAGTTATAAACTAGTCTCATAATTAATAGTTTTATTATTATATCTGTCTATAAAAAAATATATATATAATAAAGGAAGATAGAAAATTGAGTCTGAATATTTTAATATGATTTTTATTAAAATGGAAAAATATAAATATATGCAAAAAATTATATGAAATTAGAATATTTTGTCTCGTATTTTTTATTTTAAAACGAACATCATTAAACATATATAATATGCAAAATTTATTTTTTCTATCCCATCACTTCTCCGTAAAGCCAATGCCAGATTATATGCGATTGAAAATTGTCTAGCATTAGTTTTAGAGATAAACTGATTATATATGGTATACTATAATAGTAATAATACTAACAAAATAAATTTATAAAACGAGTAAAGCTATAATGTGTCTACAATATATGCTCAAACAATATGGCACAATAAAATAATCTAATTCTTTTTTAATGATTAACTCTTCAATTTTTGCTAATGTATTTAATGAGATATCTGTAATATAATTTTTCATAATATATTTTCTTTTTTATATTGGAACCCAAATAATATATGCAGACACGATTTATAATCAATTTGATTTTTTACTATTTTATATAAGCTGGAGACTCTACTATGTATAAAATCATTTAGTGATAAAAATATAATATGAATACTTCAATCGATAAATTATCCAATATTAATATTATTTTCATTTTTAGTTGATTGTATATTAGATATTTTATCAGTGAAAGTATTTACACTTTGTTATTTTTATTTATAACAACCTTTATTTACTTGAAACAACATATATCGAATAGAATTCTTCAAGTGAGAATCATTTTCTCACGTATTTAATTAGAAAAAATAGTTATGAATTATCCTCCAAAAATGATTATTAATTATCGTTATTTCTGAATAAATTTGTATTATAAAAATCATTTTAAAAGAGTCAGAACTTTTTTTACTACTCAATATAACAACTCAGTATAATATTTGAGTATGATGTTATAAGTTCATGATAAACTGGGTTCTGGTCCAACACCGTCTGCAAGTCTGTACACGAGTGAAGCTACTTCCACAGCTAGTTTGTTAACATCTGACGAATTCTCACATTCCGCATAAACGCGGACGATATCTTCAGTTCCAGAAGGTCTGAAAAGAAAATCAGTTAATCTATTATGATAATTTTTATGTTTAAGATTTTTCAATAAGCTTCTGATGAATGAAAACTACTTCAAAGCCTCACTAAAACTTTTATATCAAAAGACATACCTAACGAAAGCTCGACCTCTTGAATATTTCAAGACGATTTTGTCAATCTCTTCTTGTAAGCAAACAGGAGTCAAGCAATGTCTTTCTGCATTCGTTGTTGTTATAATATTTCTATCCTTCACTCTGACTTTGAGCTGCCTATTCGGAAGATCGTTGTAACTTTTTTCCCACTCGATAACATTCCAGCCCTTGGCGTGTAATATAGTCTCGACTAGTAACATATCGCTCAACGCATCGCCAACCGTTTCGTTTATTAAATCGATTACATCCCTCAGCTTTGAAGAGGCCACTCTTTGTGTCGTTGAAAGCATTTCGTTCTTAATTTGGTTCTTGATAGCTTCTTTAGTAGTATTTTTGAAGATTACGGTTCCATGTCCGTTTGCCTCGAAATAGACTCCAATATCAAATTCCAGCGCTTTCTTGTGCAGATGCTTCACACCAGTTGGCACACATGCCACTGGAACTTTCAAAATATTCGAAATATAATCGGTTGAACCACCGTTGGCATATGCGGTTTGCACCAAGCCTAATTGTAAGGATAAACCACTCGTTTCCAATAATTCCTTGAAGTAAGCGGCCACTAGCGTTGCTATTCGATCCCCATCCAAAAGATGAAATTTATTATTTCCATCTATGTAAAAATACACCACTCTATCAGCGTCTCCGTCTATGCTGACGCATCTAACACTCTTCTCGGATAGGATATTCAGAGGCAGCGTCTGTTGTACTTTAACATAATCCGCGCCACACATATGATTCAAGTCCCCGCTTCCATCGTTAAATAACTTGATATCCAATACATCCTTCAGGTATCTCTGAAACTCTCTCGCCGCGATAGCACCCACGCCATTTGCAGCATCCAATTGCAATTCGCTTATGTACTTTCCATTATTTATCTCAGTGCCTCGTATGCTTTTGAATACTGCTGCTAGCTTCGAATAATAACCCTGCAGCGTGGGATCGCCGTAAGTGCCATCAGTGTTCGTGCATACCACGACGTAGTGTAGCTGCGGAGTTGTGACCAATCCTAAATCTATAACATGGCCATTTAATGCTTTGATTCCTGCTAATGCAGCTTTCAACAGGATGGGACTGCTTTTACGGGTATCTCTTCCTATTATCACCGTGGCTGGTACCGATAAATCAATATTTTCCTTGGTAGATATATGTACCAACATTGATATTAAATCACTGTCCAGTGTATTAGCTAGATTTGTCGCTATCATTTCCCAAGAAACTTCGAGCATTTCGCCAGCTGGATCGACAAGCTTGATGCCATTATCAGGTTCTAAATTGTGACTCGCAGTAATCATTAGACCTATGGCGGCTGTAAGAAATTTATTTACCAAGAAAAATTTAAACAAACTTAAAATTTCAATGTTATATTATAGAATGGACGGTTGCTTAGCACAAGTTTCAGTTGCTATTATGTTGCTGTCACACAAAAATAGTATCAGGCATTATCTGATCTGCCTTGACCGAATATAGCTCTCTTCGTTTATTTGTGCTGTAGCATTAATTGCCATAAAGTTGTCATAATCTGTTTGTAAGAGAGCAAGTGAGTATTGCCAGCAAATCAACCGTCAATGGCAGTAAAAATAGGTAATCTATTAAAATCAGAAGCTGCTTTCTTCAATATTAAAGGCAATTTGAACAAAATAATATCAAGCAAATTAACAGCAACTTGTGGGCATTTTGTTATTTGGATACATATTACACTATGTCTTTACCTTTCTTTGCTTTAGATCGTAACACAGCTAAAAGGCCCATTCTGTATAAAACATGCTCCAAGATATCCGACCTAAAATTGATACATATTATAATTGATATATCAAATTATCTTAAACATACGAAACATTTTGTACAGCTTGTATTAGACAAAGAATGAAGTAAATAAAGAACATTTTGCAAAATTCAGCAAAAGATTTTGATAAATTAAGTAATAGTATATTATTTTAAAAAAGATGGACTCAACAAGTATCAATGATTTAAAAAAAAATCTCGCTTACTTTGTTCTAAAGCCAGCAGTTCCATATTCGATATGTCCGTCATTTTTCCGACTGTATTCCGAGTTCACAACATTGTTAAAATAATTTGATTTCATTGTGTATCGATACGCTTTAATAGGAGACGAGATTGACATTAGAGTGACAGTTCCACGTGAGAATGCCGAGTACTTGCCATATGGCGAATATTCATGTATTCATGTATTCATCCAACGTGCTCCAACATACTATTTTGTACTTTATTTTAGTTTTAAATAAATTACCTTTGTAGCTGCACAACGTAACATTTTCTGCATTTAAAATAAGATAGACATACATATGATATATGTTAAAGTGAAAAAGATAAACGTTCAATAAGAGAAAGAAATCTAAAATGAACCATAACCATAACCAAACAATTCACTATCCCGCCATCGTCGCTAAATGCGTTACGCACTGTACAGTGGCGCTCAAGCGGTATAATTCGGTACTTCAATATGAGGTCGAGACGCACCACGCATGCACTAGATTCGTGTTTCAGATCTAAAATCTTAAATACTCCAAGATATATACTTTTTCAATAATTTTTGCATATATAGAACGTGTGAAAATTATTAAATTGTTTATTAATCGCTATAATTGTTTATTAGGTCCACATTTTAAATAATAAATTAATTGTGAGAAATCTTGGGATCTGTGCTGTATACCAGAAATTAATTTTCCGGATATTAATTATCAACCTTCCATTTCTCTTTTTTCACAATTATATATAAATTAAAGATTAAATAAGGCTAAATAAATATACTTATTAAATAATTTAAAGTAAATTTGACATCAGTATGATATATATTTTAATTTTTGAGAATTACGAAATCATATACATTATGTTATAGTTAACAATGTTATAGTTATGTTATAGTTAGATCTTTTATATATATATATATAAAAGATAAGTATTATATATACATATAACATATATACATATATATATATAGTGTATATATGTATATAGTTAAAGTAACGTACTTTGTAATTAAAAAATATATATATAATATATATTATAATAATTTAAAATACTATTTGAATTTTGCAGTTACGTTTAATTTTTTATAATTACATTCTAGAAATATTGAATATTAAACATCGCATATTCGCCTCTCCATTTCTTCCGCTTTTCATTCTTCTACTCTTCAGAATGCTTCAAATTTATGTATGTATTATCACATACATCATTTTCTGCTGCAATTTAATATCGCATATAGTTTGAAATGCCTAGTAGAGCATAATTAATTTATTGATGCAATATATTTCCAATGGTCCAACATATTTCCAATGCATGCCAATGTTTATAAACCGATTCTCAATGAATTATGCTACTCGGGTTCAAAGAACTTTGCTTTACTGGGGGAGACATCGCGGAGCAAAGCATACCGATTAGTCTTCTCCGAGTGGTCGGTGCGCCTACGTCTCCCGTGAAAAACACGAGCATGATGACCAACAATAATAAGTACAATTCATCTGTCGAAATCGGCACTGCGACGAATAGCGAGAACACCAGACAATTCATCAAGAAAGAAACGCTGCGAAAAATCAAATCGATCGGCGGTCACGTGGGGCTACTGATCATCCTAATGCTTTACACTGCGATCGGCGGACTGGTGAGATGAAGACGATATTATCTTGATATCACGATTGAAGTTTACTTTCTTGATAATAAAACCTTGTATATCAAACCCGTAATAATAGAAATCGCACCGAAATCTCGGATGGAGAAAGAATTAATAATCAAATTTAAATAATTTGATCAATGTAATTAATTAATTCTTTCTCTGTCCGAGATTTTAGAACGATTTGCAGCATAAAATTTAAGATAGACATAATAAATAAGATTCAATGATAATCTTGTTGGTTACGAGTTTTTCTTAAAATTGATGATTATTCATAAATAATAGTGAAGATTGATTTTATCCATCAAATACTAACTAATAAACATACGCAGAAAGAATGGTTTTGTTGAAATATCTAAAAATTTAACTACATACAGATCTGAAAATAATTTTATTGGTCCATCGAAATATTTATGTAGAAAATTTCAGCATGATGAGCAAAGCTGCAAAAAAGATTTTAATATTCTAGCGATCAGTATCTTACATAATTATTTTGGTAGCTCCACAAAATTTATTTTCAGATCTATATATATTTTTAGCAACATTTTTTTTAGATATTTCAGCAAAACCATTCTTTATGTGTAATTATTAGTTATAATTATATATATAACTAATAATATAATTGTAATATATACAACATTAACAATTATGTAACACAGTTACATTGTTGAGTAGAGTAGTATAGATAATTATAATTATATATAGTAGATAATTATAATTATATTATAATTATATTAATTTTGGTTGATATTTACTGGATATCAGATGTTTTTTTCTGTAACAAATGGATTTAAAGAGAATCAAAATAACCGCGTGAACAATCCGTTTATTTTTCGCTTTCCGAATTCCTCGTCTATTCGCGTCCGATTGATCGCGATTGCAGGCACACAAATCAACGATTTCCGTTCAATTTCAATTTTGGGGAAAACTTGTCGGGTTACATAAAACGTGCGACAAAACGATCGAAGAAGAGAGCGAAATGCCGCCAATAATATTTCAAATCTACAAAATCGTATGCATGGATTTTCATTTGAGAAACGAGATTTCTAGCATGGAGTTAAATGTATTCGATGTTCCATAAATATTTACATTCTATACAATAACGAACGGACTTATAGCCCACCGAATCGTACCTTTATTTTTAGCGGCGAACCAATCGCGCGGTTTTGGAAATATATTACTACTGACGCCTTCAATGAAGTTCGGTAAAAATATCAGTGCGTTGAAATTCACGATGATCATGATTTTTTAAAGTGTGCCATAAAACGGCTGTGGAAATATATTTCCTAAACAATATTGCTTCTCAATGAACTCGATTCATTTACGTCCGCCAATTTCTCATCTCTATATGAATGGCTTAAAAGATGATAATTGCAACATACATAACAAAATTAACAAATATTAATTAAAAAATTATTCATGGTAACTGTTGAAATGATTAATAAAAAATCAATGCTTTCTTTGAAATAATTTGTTTTCAATCGGAAATAATATTTCTAGGCTTCTTTAAAAAGAAACGAATATTTTATGATGTATAATCTTCAACAATTAGGAGTTAATTTCAGGACGTTTTAATAACGACATACGCATGTCAGTAAATCAATCTTTGTAAACAGTGCAGATGGATGTGCATTTGCTCGATAAATACGCACATATCGACTGGTTTATACTCATTAACCTGAAATAGTACTCGAGATTCAAGAAGTACTTACTTAGGTTTAAAGAGTTTATCGATTTATTATTGACTTCAATCAATCATTAACACGATATCGCTAATAAAGGAAGATTTAATATGCCTTTATAATATCTTCAATTTAATACGTTAATCTCATAATGGTCAGCGAAATTTTTGAAACACTTATAAAAAATAAGTACTATTTAATTTAAAATTTTGAATGACATAATAGTATTAAATAATAATGTTAAATAAAAAATATACTAACACTTTTTAATCTTATTTAATCATTTTACAGAATACGCTATTTAACTTCCTTTAGGATATAATTTTATTTAATTATTGACTTAAACATTTAGAAACAATAATGATCGTTTAGTATAATTGTTATCTTAAGCAATTTAGATTTATGCGATTCAAGATATAATTTATATATCAAAATTATTTCATAAAATTTTTTATTTTAAATATGTTTCCAGGTTTTCCGGCAGATCGAACTTCCGGCGGAGCTCAGACGACTCGAGCGTTTACGCGCAAGATTACGTATGCAACGATATCGCTTTGTGGAGACAATTTCCAATAGCACGGACATTTTTAATCTGCATACCTTGGTAAGAAATTAACGACATCGAAATATGAATATTCCTTCACGATACTTGGTGTCTTCCAGGTAAGTGTGAAATTGCGTATCTATGAAGAAGCGGTTCAGGAAGCAGCGGAGGCAGGTCTCCTGATCAGCTTCGTGACAGATATCATTAATCATCCTGATTTTTCTGAATTGGAACTATCACCCATCGTGACAGAGAGATGGAACGTTCTCCAGGCAATTTTCTTCGCCAGTACAGTCCTCACAACAATCGGTATCTAGTTCTAATTATCACCGAAGATTTTATTGAAGAATTTATTATAATATATGGAATCAATAATTATTTTTTCTTTCTCGCAAAGAAAAAATCATCTTGTATTAAAATTCCGTCATCTCTAAAATTAGATAAAGTTGAAAACTTCGACAATATTTTGTTGTCTTTATATAAAAATCTAATACTGATCAATTTAATACTAAAGATAGTAATTAATTATTTATTTGTAGTACTAAACAATAATACTTTTAATATTTAAAATAAATAAATAGAATTAATTACTGATGTCTTTTAGTATTAAATTAGCGAATATTAGATTTAAGGAGATATCAATTTATTTTAACCAATGTAGTTTAATTTTAATTTTGGTTCAATTTACTCTTATAATTTTTAGAACTAAAAAGATGAAGAATAAGTTGTATCGAAAATTAAAATTAAAATTAATCTACATTGATAGAAACAAATATTAGTTTTACGATGATTTACATTTGCAGGATATGGCAATGTTGTGCCCTCGACCAACTGGGGAAAAATTTTCTGCATCTTTTTCGCTTTCGTCGGTATACCTCTCACCTTGATAGTAATCGCTGATTGGGGAAAACTATTCGCAAACGCAATAGTGTATATCGGGTTAATGGTGAAGTCGAAACTTCCGTTTCTCGCAAAGCTTTCGTTCATCCCGACGAATGTAACTGGTCGACGGTCACTAGGTGAGTTTAATTAATCGTAATTGATTTAGATAAAATAAATAAAGAAGTTAAATACGATTGAAGTTAGATCTTGGTACTTAATAATAATAATATTTATATGTAAATATATACAAATACATTTTTAATTAATTTAGTCGATTTCTGATCTAATGATCTTTTTTAGGTGCTTGTGCCACCATTATGCTACTCTTCCTTTATCTCGCCTGCGGAGCTGGAATGTTTATGTTGTGGGAGGACGATTGGGATTTTTTTGATGGATTTTACTTCTGTTTTGTGACCATGACCACCATAGGTTTTGGCGATCTCGTCCCAAGTAAATAAAAAATAAAAATCTCCTGTATCTCCAGAATCTCGAATCTCAATGAAAGTAGATAATTGGCAAATATTTATTTGCGCCAAATTTAATGTAGTTATTTTTACATATTGTTTGTTAATCTTATTCAGAGAAGCCGAAGTACACTTTATTGTGCACTTTGTACATCTTGGTCGGCTTGGCGCTGACTAGCACCATTATCGAGCTCGTCAGAAGACAGTACGCTCAGTCTTGGAGAAGACTACAAAGACTGAGCGGTCCATTGGCTGAGGCTCTCAGGAAATTAGGTGAACAAGCAGGCGGCGATATGTCGGCGTTACACTCTGATATACGGTATATATCTTTCTTTATTATTTCTTCTACAATTAGCTACAGAGAAATTTTAATAAATGATTTTCCTTATTGATATTTTTCAAGAAATCGTTAGAAGAAGATTAACAATAAAATGCCAATTTTAGAAAAGTACTGACGGTCATATCTATGCCACGACTAAAATGGTCCGCGTCCATAGACCGGAGCATCACAAAGGATCAGAACTGGGAAGAAGCAGTGGAGGCGGTATTGCGCGACATCGCAGTATCTGGAATGGCGCCGCCACCCAAGAAGTCGATCGTACAAATCATCGTTTACGAGTCTAGTGTTTAGTTTGTTGTTTAACGCTTGGAGGAAAGAATCATCGCGTTAAGCTACGTTTACACCCTAAATTTAAAATAAGACCTATACTCCAAATAGGTCTTTTACTGTAAATACTTAGTGATCGTTTTTAAGTTAGGCTTCGTTTGAAACTATTATTATAGTTCAAGTCGCTTACAATTGATTGAATGGATTATATCCATTTTGACAATAATTACAGCGTCGTTCATCCTTATCCATAGATATAGAATAGAATATATTTGTGCCTTCATCGAAACAACTAGTTTATCTAACGTTTATTCGCGCTTTCTTTTTTTCGGATCTTTATGTTTCCAGATAACACGTATATCTACGAAAGACGCCATAAAAACATCACAATCATAAAGATATTTCTTAGGACATATACTGTCTAAAAAAATATTTAAAAGACACCATAAACGTCTTCTAGACATTGCATGTTATCTAAATTTGTTTTCTCTATGGCTCTACTAAAACTTTCTATATCGCTTTTGTCAAACTTCAAATGTACATCTATTTTTAAGTACAACAGTTCAGTTATAAAGAACAGACCTTTTTACGTGTAATATGTTTTACTTTAATCTTTGTATTTCGCGCGCGTTGCTGCCACAAACATTGACGCGACGCGGTCGATGAAAAGCATCGAGAAGCGCATGAAGGGACTGCGTCTCCGATCGACGCGACGTGGAGTACCCGGGATAACGAGGAGACGGTTGCCTCCTGTATCGCCGGTCTGCTAATCAGCTAAATTTAGAAGTCGTGGACGACGCGCAGACCTCGACCTTTCTCGGCCGTGTCGTCCTTCGTCATCGCGGGCCGCGTCGAATTCAAGGTGTCCGGCCGGAGCGATGGCGGATTCCGAGACGTCGCAGGCCGAGATCAGCGAGAGACCCTCGGCTATCGTGCGCATCGCATATCATGTGCGTATAACGATAGCTTTTCAGATTACAGTCACCGTTCCATATGACGATGTTTATTTAATAATTCGTCTTTCCAATTTTCATTATCGACGACTTGCGGACGACGTTTACTTTTAACGTTCGGAGTGCGATGTTGCGGAAAGTTATTCCCGCTGAAGAATTTTCCGTGATTCGCCGCAGTACCACAGGCATTGTCAATACTACGATATTAATCAAAGTGTTAGTTGCAACCTCCCACCGCGAGTTGTCACAATTTTCCGAGTTAACGTCACTGAGATCATATGCGAAATGGCGTAATTTTAACGTCCATTTATTATTCGAGACGTAAAAAACTTTATTTGATGTGATCGAAATATACAGCGAAAGAAATTCAACCGGTCGACGCGAGATCGACGATGAATTGTCACAGCTATTTCGAGCTCGAATTAATCACGTGACTTATGTCTATTTCTATCAATACGGATTAACTTTATTCTCGATTACTTTTTATATTTTTGCACATGATTTATTATTATTAAGCACCAGAATCCTCTTTGTGATCGAAAATAAGATTATTTCTCTTAATTGCTTTATTCTTATAAGTGCTACTTATAATTGTAATTTTTCTAGTTCTAAGTAAAAAAAAAGTAAAGAGTAAATTAAATCGAGATTAAAGTTAATTTACTTCGATGAAAATAAATATTAAAATAACTTTGATCAAATTTCGATTGATTTAATTGCCGATTGTTGAAGTTTAATACAATAAAAAATATTTAAAAAATATTTAAAAAATCAATATATATATATATATATATATATAGATATATATATATATATATATATATATATATATATTAAAATACACATAATATATGTTAAAATACACAAAGTATATATTAAAATACATTCATTAAAATAGGATTTTATTTTTAATCTTATACATATACATAATTATATGTAAAATTTTATCTTAAAATATAACACCAGAATTGTAAACTATTTCTGAGATAATAAGACTTAAAGAATAGTCTCTCTCTCATCTGTGTGATTCTTACACTCCAAGCAGCGAGAAAATAAAAATCAGTCGCAGTAGTTTTTTTTATCTAAGCAGATAATTTATATAAAAAAAAATGTTTAGTTGAAACATTTTTTACAGTACATAAAAACATTAAATAAATAAATTAAACTTCCCGTCGAAATATCTCACATAAAAATGATATTTTGAACTATATAGTAAGAGAACGTTTAATAGATGTCATAAATTTCTTATAAACGTTTTTATAAATTTATTAAATAGTTTAAGAAACGTATCAAATTTTAAACGTTTATTTGTCGATTTATATTACAGCTCACATTTTACTTCTAACATTTATTAACTGATCTTGAATATAATTATACTGTTATTTGAATACTGATCGAGAATTTATACGTATAGTTTTTCTTATTTCTCTTTATTTTTTTTTTTTAGAAAGGAATAAATTTCAAATATTAATAAATTATAGAACAGTAACATATAATAAGTAATCGTGAATTTGATTGGGATGGAAAAACACTCCGGGTAATCGTTTACGCAAAAAGAACTAGGTGACTATTCCAGAGTTAATTCTGTCTATGCAACACGCTATGTAACACTTTCTCACACCTTTCGTGCCGTTTTATCCCGCAGCAATTGAACGTCATGTGCGGCATACACGATCCCACCATACCGAGCATCGCACCCGCGAATTCCGGCGACGCGGACGTTCGTGGCATGATGTGCACACGTCGTCTGCTGGGTTTGCCGGTGTTCGCCACGGTGACTTCGACGTTCTGCGGCGCGTACAAAGCCGTGCGAGGTTCCCACGAGTCGGTCGCTACGATACTAGGCCACGCAGAGAACGGGATGCGCGCGGGCTTGGAGTTCGCCAGCCCCGTCACCAGCAGCATCGCCAGTCTTCTGGAAATGCCACTCAAGATCGTCGACAGCGCGGTGTGCGTCGGACTGGACTTCGTGGAGGAGACGGTACCTTCCGTGAAGCTACCACCCGGCGAAATCTACGGGAACATGAAGAACAGCGTCAGGTGATGGCCCAGTTGTCGAGATGCTCGCTGGAGCTCCTTTTATTCGAATTATAATTAATGTCTCTGCATCTTGATCCTTGGATACATAGCATCATGAGTCTTGTATACAACAAGCCTATACATTGAAGATAGACGATTGCGAATTAACTTTAAATTAATTAAATTAATTGATTAAATTGGAGATTAAAATTCGCTCAGTCAAATAATTTTAATTTAATTTTAATTACTTTTCCATCAACCTAAACTGTGTTATATTATATACTTGCCAGTTGTCAGTACAATATAATATACATAACGGAAATTACCAAGATTTTCAGTCAAGTTTTATTGACAGTCAATTGGCAATAATATTAGAACATGGTTCTAATATGAAGACAGTGTAATTGTTATAAAGATCGAGTGACAATCAATTATGTACGTATTTTTTGCAATTATATTATTAAAATTATACTGCATGTAAAAAGTTATATTAGGTATTGAAAATCATTTTAAGCCTCTAATCTACAATTTCGTAAACGTAATTGTAGTTGTAAGAATTGTATCTGATTGATCAATTATTACAACCACGCTTATGCAATTGTAGAATGGGCTTTACATAAAAAAAACTTATGATGTTTATAACAATGCTTGTGCGGTCAGGATAATCAATTTTTTAAAGATAAATCAGTATAATACAATTGACAATTATTCCCGATGATTTATTTTTTACGTTATAGGAGTATATTCACGTCAGCATTAGAAACTCTCAAGCTTCTGTTTGGCGAACCGAAGGATCGAATAGAGGACTTGTCGATTACAAACGAGACCGCACAGGGAATCCGAAAAGTGTCTAGCTGAAGACATGATGAGACGTGATTCGCACTCAGGCTTTTGTGGCGTGCATTGTGATGTTTCAAGCCACGATTTCGCACTCCGTGTTTATTCATACCAAAACAAATCTATTTCAGACAATTTGTTTTTTCATTACAGTTTGTAACTCATGTAAGAATTCAGGAGGAAATTTTATCTCGTAGAATTCTGTCCTGAAATTAGGCGCGAATTAGAAGTCATCTAAAACGGATTTCAGCTATAAAACATTCGCCGCGTTCAGAAGAAGTTAGTGCTTAGTAATTAGCATTTGACGCAGATTAAATTATTCTTTTACATTTAGAAAAATAATCCTATCTTAATGAAGAAAATTTTCAACAATTGCAAAATAAATGCATAATTCTGCTGAACGCGGTCATTGCAATATAAAAATATAATTAATTGAACAATATAACACAATTGTCTCGATGATAAGTGACAGGCGTGATAAAATGTCGTAAAATAAATGGTTGCGTATAGCAGAGAAAACTAATTAGTGAGCACTCAGTAATTCTTTAATATGATTGATTTTTGCCTTTAATTTCTCTACTGCATTTGAGACTGGTATTCATAATCAGTTCTTCTATTTATATACAAAACTGTCTAAAGTCCAGTTTTAAGATGTGAATCACTAATTACAGAGCCGTATTAATATTAGCATAAAATATTACTTAAGATGGTTTTGAAATAAGAACAGATGAATAACTAAACGGATGAACAGAACGATCTAAATATATAAACTAATCTTTAAAGAATCTTACAGCAATTGTAAAATTGCTTTTTCTGCTGAACGCAGCCAATGACAAATAAATGAGTCGTCCAGTTAGTGTTTGAATGCGAGATATCTTTGTACAATAGTTATTTTACGTTGTTATTCAAATAAATTTTGTTTTCGTTTTTATATCTTTCTTAGATAGGCACAATTTATGTTGTAAAGTACAGCATCGTGCTGTTTAACGTCGATCATGTATACTCATTCTACTCACAATACTCATTCTAGACAATCCATAATTCGTAGCAGAATTCAAATTAGAAACTGAGTGAGCTTAAACTCAAATTTAAATTCAAAAAACAACGTATGTACGTATCAAACAATCGATATATCGAATTGCGCAAATTGCGAGGCTCTTCAATCTCATGATTGAATCACCAATTTCTTCAGCTTTGCGCAGATCGATAATCACTGACGATCAATTCTAGCAAAATTACATTCCAAAATGTCCTCTCCGAGGAAGAATTTACTGTATATACTATAATACGTGTTACAGTTATTATATATTTTAAGTAAAATTTTCTTCATAGAGGACGTTTTGAAATGTTATGAATATCCCAAGCTCCGTCAAAAAGGAGAAATTCCATCTTGGAAGAAATGAGAATAGGATGAATCAAAGGGTTTACACTTTCGATATATCGCTCGATTTATCGCACAGTCACATAATCGATGGCGTCAGGCCGCCATGTTCTATCACGCGTAGCGTAGACGATTACCGCCAATTCTCTACTCGTGGTGTGGTACAACCGCGGTAAGATTAGGTAAGAATTAGAAATTCGCACGCGTCGCTCTAGTAAGAAGTAACGCAAGCGAACCTAGCGAGCCTAGCGAAAACAGCGGACCGCCATTGAACTGTGTACAGTGAAGAATCTTACGATCGCGTTGGATCGTATCTCGTCCTGACCGGCGATTCGAGGTGATGCTACCCTGATTACGTATCCCCCTCTCACGCGTCGCAATGCCTGACCACTACTGCTTTGTGTGTGCGAGCAACGAGGGTGTCTTCCTGGACGTCACTCCTGATAATCGTAGTACGTTTGGCGACCAGATCAGAACGTGTTTGTCCACCAAGGTAGGATCGGTAAATCAACAGCGCTGCGCAAGACACCTTTTTCCCCCCCGATTTGAGGAACTGTTTGCGTTATTCGACTCCTCGAATATTCGCGCGTATTGGGATCGATCCTTGAAATCTGTGTCTCATATATGCGCTTCATTCGCCTCTTTTAACGATATGTACCATCTTATGCTCAATCATCAACTTTTACATCAATATTTGGAAATAAATAGAAAAATCAATTCTATTCACAATTAAAAAATGCAAGAAACGCTATAGAGAAGAACAGACCTACATAGATGGTTGTTCGCTCTCTCCGTCCTGAAAAAGGTTAAGTCACAGACGATTTTATCGAAAAAGAAAAATATTCGTTAGAATTTCGGTACGCGAGAGGTGATCGCGATCGAAAGATTTCCATCGGGAGAGCTCCGAATTTAGGTTAGAATCATACCGGTTTATAGGTTAAATTCGGACTTGAGACTTTTTGTCGAAACTCGCCCGGAGTTGCGGCGATGAATGTAGCTTTTTTTTCCGTGCAAATATAATCAAGGAAATTGATGCCTTCGGATCATTTTTTTTTTCCAATTTAGCGAAACGCGTTTCGCGCATCATGATTAACTTAATTACGCGTGCCATCGGGAAGCAACACGTCGCGCCATCTGTGAGCAGGACCCGTAATCTGCGCTCGTCGAAACAGGAAACAAAGGGGAAGAGAGAGTGAGAGACGGTCTGTCTACTACGCCGTAACAAATAGTTCCGAAGTTTTGGTCGGAAGTCGGAATATCGCGAGGGATGGCGGGGTTGCAAGTGATTGCGTGACGGGCCATATGACTTGCATGCGTTTTGATTTTTTTTTATTCGACAAGCCGAATAAACAATACTTTCTTTGCAAAAAAAAAAGAGAGAGATAACGTGGAGCGTGTCCGTCTAGTATCCATCTCGTATTTCATTTTACCGACATTTTGCGGAACGTACGTGCGTAATGTGTATGCGTTATGTGTGTATGTATATAAAAATATGTACATAGTGTATGATGAAGTTCTTTACTCAGTTTGATCTCCTGGCCGACTCGCAATTCTGTATTTATATTTATTTATGTCGCAAATTTTCGGACAAATTTAACTCGAATATTTTTGGATAACTGTACAACTGGATATTATCGTGTTGTGTCATTTTCATTGCATTTACTTGAATCTTATTAAATCATCCGACTATTGGTTCATTTGTTGATAAAAGTTTCGAACATGTGTGTATCACAGAACGAATCAGATTTTTGTTTTCTTTCATTCGTAACGAAAGAAAGATGATTTAAAATTAAGAATGATAATTGGCCAATTTCAGAATAATTGTCTCTCAAATTTATAACCTGTTCTATTGTCTTAGATTAACGAGAGCATCGATTTGTCGAACAAGATATGTTACAAATGCGCGTATGAATTAGATCAGTGCACTAAGTTTGTACAAAGGTATAGGAACTCGCACAAAGTGCCGGAGCCGAAAATTGAAACGTCAATGCGATGTTGCTTCCTGTGCTATGAATTAGTAGAAAGTAACCGTATCTTCGACATTAGCAAGGACAAGAGTGTATTTAATCCTTTACGGAAGATCCGCAGCATTTTCAACGATGATGTAAGTTTAATTGCTCCTCTTTAACACAAGAAAATAATGTAATTAGTTGTTAGTTGTATACATTTTAAATATTCTATTCTTGCAGATTAACAAGAAAAACAATTCGTGGTTAATATGCCTAACATGTCGATATAACTTGGATGTTTTATATGATCTAAAAAGGATATATCAAGATTCATTCAACAATTTAAAGGCTCTGATTAATGAAGAGATAAACTATTCAAATTATCCAAAGGTAATAACAAATTATTGCGAATTTTAATGAATTATATACATAGTCAGACAATAATTGTTTCTATTTGTAGATTTAACTTTAGTTGTAGTTTAACTTTTTTTTCATATTTTTCTTGTTCTAAGAATTAGAAAAGGATAAAGAGTAAATTAAACCAAGATTAAACTTAATCTATATTGATAAAAATAAACATAAGGGCCTCTTGTACTAATCTCCAGTTAAGGTAACTAATAGTTAGCTTGCCGCAATGCCAACAGTTATGTCCTATTTCTATGTAAATTATTATATATCAATGTAAATATCAATGTATATATATCAATGTAAATTATTCTCAATTTATTTATTTTTTACCTTTTTTCAATCCTAAGAATCAGAAGAAGACATTCAGTAAGTTAAAATTAATCTACACTGGTAGAAGTAGAATTTTATTAGAGAAAGAGGAGAGAAAATAGAGAGTGATACATTGAATTGTTGGCACTATTACGAGTTAATAGTTTATTGTCTTAACTGAGATGAAAGAAGCCTTAACTCTAATTATACACTTTTTTCCTTGATATACATACTTGGGACTTCAACCATATTTGTTACTATAATTTTCATAAAAATGGATATTTCAATCAATTTTTTTTTCAATCTATGAAGAATCGATTAAGAAATAAGTCCATAATATAAAAGTTAATAGAATTAAGGAGCTTCGAGATGTGTAGATTCAAAGTGAAAGTTCAGTTCAGAAGCACGAAAAAAAATCTTGATTTAGCAAATTACTCTAGGATTTCTGCTCCAGTATATATAGCGAGAATTAACATAATAGGCTAATTTTTTCCTCTCATGTTAGCTCTGCAACCTGTTATCATTAGCCATTTTAAATCTTAATCTTTTCTCCATCTCTAACTGATGAGGTTATGTGTTCTTTCAGAATAGCAGTTAAAAATGTTAAAACATATTTGTGTTATTTGTAATGAAAGTAAAATCGCAATAAAATTTGGATTTTGAGATAAAAAATGGTTACTGATAACAGACTGCAGGATAAGTAATATAAAAGAAAAATAATATAAAAAGAAAAATAAGTCACTTTTATTGTTTAATTTATCTATATATTTCATGTACCTATATATTCTTATTTCTTGTTATGTATATATTTTGTGTTGATTTGTTTATTTTCAATTATATTAATATTCATTTATATTAATATTTATAATTATTTTATTGCAGATACACACAGATGTTGTAAATCGCAAAACGAC
>Ga0157364_1000180_pt1 | contig 33380 bp, 27 predicted proteins | sample AttsexASBM2_FD_111476 | JGI IMG/M metagenome (GOLD analysis project Ga0157364, IMG submission 111476) | Fungus gardens microbial communities from leaf cutter ant in Ribeirão Preto, State of São Paulo, Brazil - Atta sexdens ASBM2 | ecosystem: Host-associated > Fungi > Mycelium > Unclassified ...
ATCGAACTACCTACTCATTATTCGGAGGTGAATCATAGAACACCAAAAGCTGTGGTATCTTATGGACCTAACATAGGTCACATCCCTCACGACATAAGATTGAAAGATCCAAACCTTCTTCTTCGGAGCGGAAACGGACGTGGCCAAAACATATAAAGATCGGCGTAGTCGCTCATAGGGACATATCTATCTGGATAGAGGATAGTCTAGATCGATTCATAGATAGATCTCTCTCCATATAGATAGGTATCTCCGTGGATAGAGATAAAGATAGGGATCCATCTAGATCTTGATTCCCCCTTTCCATTTTTTTTTCTTGATTCTGATTGATTGCCTTTTTTTTTGACGACAATTTTTAAGATAGTCTTAATATGGAAAAAAAAGTAACTGATGTAACGCTGGATGTTGTTAAGGAGAAAATCGTTGACCAGCTCTCAATTCTTTTGAGAGTCTATAGAGATACTACTGAGGATGTGAACTTACCAACAGGAGTCAATCTCCAAGAGGTAAGCGCACGTCTATTTTTTGTAGAGTAGACGAGAGAGTGAGCCTTCTACACATACAAAATATTTATTGTGATCTTATTTCTCAGGGAACGCAAAGTGAATACTTTGACCTCGTTCTGAATTCTGTTCTGCCTTTCGGAGGTATGTAGTTAGGATTTTTTTTATAGGCTTTATCATATTTAGTCAGAATGAGTTCAAGTAATACTTTCAAAGTGACTATCATATACAAAAAAGTCTCTTCCACTTTCCTGCCGTACTACACGAGGGGGTTTGGAGGGGAAAGGAGAGTGGGTAGGGTTTTATTTCCCCCCCTGACTACTTTACTGGAATTCATTCCACGTACAGGAACTGGGTTAAAAAAAGGGGCTCGAACTACAGGGATCTGATACCTGGCTTTCTTGGTATGAGAAGTAGGTTATGTAGGCGTACAACTGTTCCTAGGTTGTATTCGATCATGAATGGCCAAATAATCGATTAGTAGTATGCCTGATATTGCCAGAAGACCTTTTCTTCTCCCTTTTGGAAACTGGCTAGCGATGAGGAGAAAAGTCGCCCAATGTATGGTCCTAATTTCAACACGCCACCTACACGACTCACTACATAGGTTTAAGGAAAGTTGGATAATCATGATATTACATTGTTACAATCATCTAGCCTTTGCACCTGTAGTTACCTTCCTACTTATGTCATCGTTTATGCTGCTATCGCAGGGACGCCACATCTAGTATCGCATGTCTGGCTCCATACCTATGGTGCTCGCGGTGATACTTAAAATGTTTTCTTCCTTACCCACCTTTCGAGCTAAGAGCACCGTCTTCTCTTCTTCCTGAAAACCTGAAAATGAAAGAGGTAGACTCCCGGAGAATAGTATGAATCCGCTTCGTCCCCCCGGCATCGTCTTGTCAAGCATTCATTCCTGAATCAAGCGTGCATTGAGATGGAACTTGCGGGATGGAGCAAGCAAGATAGAGCAAGAGGTTTTTTGATCGCCCTTTTGAATAGGCAACTTTTACACACGGGAACTTACGAATAATGATTCCCTTTGACAGGAACTTGCTGATAAGAGACTCTCTTCGATGCAACTCAAAGGAAGTCGCTCCAGGAGTCCAGAGAGCAGCCAACGGTCGGAAGATGTTTTAGACTAGCGTGACCGGAACCTCTGAGGATAGAAAGCCCGCTGCTTACCAGATTATGCTAGCAACTTCACACCGACAGTCTTATCTGACTTAGGATCGAGGCTACGGCCTGCAGTTACTAACTAGCAAGGTACTACCCTCCCAGACACTAGACGCATGACTGATGCCCAAGAACAATGCCTTAGATATGTAAATATATCTATCGTAGATCGAGTTGTGCACTCTATCTTCGGTAGTTCAGGGGGGCGGGTTCACAATTGACGTGTAAGTCATTCTACCTCCACCGACAGAGAGCAAAGATAAGGCGGAATGGAGACCATCGGTCGCCGCGCCGGCTCAAAAAGAAAGGTTCTTACTCCGAGAAGACTTACCCAAAAGAGCCAAAGCGTTCAGGTCAGCAACTCGACCTTCGCCTACTTCGGAAGGATCCAATGAAAGTGGGCCCAATTGCTTGAACATAGAACCTTTGTATCCGAGAGTAGACCTGTCATTCAAGAGCAAATTACTTTACTATCAGCCCAAGGATCAGGGCAACCTCTTGGTCTAACTATCGCCTCTCGAATGAGACGAGTCGAAAACCAAGATTACCAGTTCTTGCTTCCTTCCCTCACAAGTTAATCTGTGAGAGAGACCGCTCCACTTGGTTAGCAGATAAACTTTCATAAAGCGAAGGGGGGGCGAAGCGTAGCATTTTTCTTATTTTAAGAAACATCCGCGGCACGAAAGCGATGTGAGTTCAGATAGGGTGCACCCAACTAGTCAGCTTACATAAAGATCGTCCCCACGAGTGAGACTAGGGGAGCTATCAGCTCATGAAGTTTTGATTATTCCTTGCTTCACTAACTTACATTCATTTCAAAATCCTCACTCTTTCTTCCCATGAGGTTTGTCATGCAGAAGGTGGTAGATTGCTATAGCAGGTTTTTTAATAGATAAGCATGAGCTAATATGCTAGGTTATTGATATGAATCTGGAAGATCTTAGAGTCGAGGCTTGAGACCTGCTACTCTAGAAATCCAGGCGTCGAACATAGTAAAACCATAGTTGATATTGCTTTTCTGACACATAGTGGTTATGGCCTAGCCGCTATTCTGCTGCGTGGTGGCCCTCCATTAATTTGAAAGCTTCACAGTTATCATGAACTCGCCCTAGCTGACCAGAAAGAGAACTCTTCCAGGCAAGCAGGTTACCTATTTCTTTATTACTATCCTACTAGCTTCTTAACCGCTTGACCAATAAGCACGATTGGATTGAGAGCCTCCCCCCCCTCGAGTAAGGATCTCCTACGTAAGGTAGAGGAAGCCAAAGCGGAGTTGTTACGGAAAGGGCGTCACTCGACTGTAAAGGAGAGGGACGGATAGGCTTGAAGGACCTCCCTTACGAGACGAAACTGGGAATAAAGATCTAGGACTCAGAAAGAGCAGTGAACTGAACCATTTCGCTATGAGTATGGAGCACGAAGGCTTAAGAGGCCATTTTAGGACTTGTTATCAGCATAGGGTCATAACCCGAAAGGGGTTTTGGTTAAAGAAAGTGCCCTTTTGTCGTGTCTTTCGCGACTTACCATGTTGGGAAGAAGAGATGAGTAAAAAAAAGAATCACCAAAGAGCACGAAGACCGGGAAGTTTCCATAGCTTGGGCCTTAGGTCGTAGGTCAGGTTAGCAGACGAAAGGTGCGAATAAACTAGTGACCAGACTAAGGTATGGGCGTTGAGAAAGAGTCGTAGTTGAACAAGAAGCAAGAACCTCTGGTTCGAGCTAGTGGCCCTAAAAAAGGAAACGAAGCTAGCTGACTTGCTGTATAAGCCCATATCCACCTCCCTTCCTCCAAGAATTGAATCAGGAAGAGCGGATCTTGTCACTTCTGAATTGCACCTTTCCCAAATGTCTGCAAACTTCTCTTCATATGGAGGAGTCGAGTAAGGCACTTCTCTCCCGTACTGAATGCTTCCTTATTCACTATCTTTCTCTAATCCTACGCCTCCCTCGGTTCACGTCAAAGCCCGGAGAAAGCCCATCGCGGCAGCATAAGACACGACAAAAAAGAAAAGACTGGAGCCTCAGGATTGGATTTTCGTTTATTCCATCGAGCTAAAGCAAGAGCGAAAGGCCAGGAAAGTGCCCTTAGGTTCCCCCTTTTCTCTACATTCATGCTTTCACCCAATTCAGTTCTCCTAGCCCCCGAGTCAAGGGGTTTCTATTCTCGAAATAAGGCAATTCAGTGAACTAGATTCCCCTAACCCTAGGTCTGGCTAACTTTTCATGTTCACATCTTTTTCTTCCTCATAATTTGCCGTAAGCTGCTATTGTTATATAAGAAAAGGTTCCGTTCTCATCCTCCCTTGCCAAAGGGACGAAAGCTAGCTCACTGCCTCACACCACTCTTAAGAATTGGCACCGCACCCTAACCCTCTGGTCACTTCACTTGGCTTTCATGCCTGACTTGTTGTTATTTATACCCCGGTTTCTAACGGTTCACTTCGCTAGCTTCGGTCCCCTACTTCGGTTACCCTTTCCTTGCGGCTTGCTTGCTCGCTAATCATTGGCTGACTCAAGACTCTTTTTGTATCCTATAGCTCTAGAAAAAGGGAAAGCTATAGCACCAGTCAAATCCTTCCTTCTGTCTGTCGAAGAGTATGCCTGCCCTGTCCTTCCTTCGTTTAAGAAAGTAGGCGTCGAGAGTGGGCGCAAGTACTCCATTTCGTTAGGTCCCATACTTTCCTGTCCTGAACTCAAACTAAAACGCGAACTCCTGGCTTGACTTTAGCTATAGGGACAGTTTCACCGACCCAACAGTCACGAAACTACGGCTGGAATCAGGTTATCCTTTTTCACTTCCTTAAGGCACCTCTAGAAAGCTTTGGAACGGCAGTTTCACTTACTCTTTTTTTTTACCTTATCTTCTTCCAACTGGCAACTTGAGCAAAGAGTCTATTGGATAGAACGAAGAGAGCTCGTTGGGGGAGCTCTTTGCTAATCTAGGGCTTAACTTCCGATTTAGCTATTTCACTTCCTGTTCAAAACTAGCGCTGGTGGGTGTCTCGGTAAAGCGTGCCCGGAGGTCGTAGCAAGGGAACCCCTGAATAAGGGGCGCTACTTTTACTTGGTAGGAGAGGAAAGGACTAACGGCTCAGAGAAAGCAAGGGCCGTTAGGCGAACCTATGCTCTATAAAACATACGTCGTCAGGTCTCGAGACTAGCTGAGATAGGATTACTAACCCTAAGTACTCTAAAGCAAGCCAATTTCATTACCTCTTCAGCTATCGCTAACAATTCTTTATGCAGAAAAAAAGGAGGATTGTCATAGATAAGCTTAGCCTTGCAGTCTAAAAGACTTCTTTTCTTACTCACCACCTACTTCTTCTTTTTCTTTTTGAGTATTTTTTAGGAGCGACAACGTCACGAGATCTACGGCCGGATAGGTAAACACACTCTGCTCCACTAGAAATGGAAGTTCCAAACCAAACTCCAATTCGATTCACCTTGCTGTGATCTGCTTCCTTGAATGAGAACCTATCCATGGATATTGGCTTGGACGGGTCCCCAAGAAAGAGGTTTTTTCCTAGTTGCGCTGCTTAGAACTAGCAAATCTGCATTTGGAGCGGTCCACTCCAGCTGTCCCGCACCACTTGCTCCCACTTCTCACTTATTAGCTACATAGGCTAAAAAAGAGCCGTGGACTTTTTTCCAGATGAAACTCCAAAGCCTTCAGTAGTTAACTGAATGGTACCAAGTCTTTCGTTCATCTTGGGTAAAGGTATGAATGAGAGCTCTCGAGGCTCGACAAACGTATGATCATCCTCTCTCCTGTTGGAGGTCCAGGTCAACTTGTAACCAACGAAGCCAAGAAGCGCGAGAGAAAGCTGGATTCTTCATTGAAAAGTGCCAATTCCTATGTCCGTCTCATTTCTCTGTAGATGTTTTCTAGCTATAGCTTGAAGAATGTGCTTTTATGCTTGCTTTCAATGTTGTCTCATCTTCAAGATGATTGTCTTTTTCTTATCTTGAAAAGAAAGACGGGCAAAGTCGGTACGATCGCGCTGAGATACGGAAAGTGAGTTCGTTGACGATCTCTGTTGAAATGAAAGAGGTTTTCGGCGACATCCAACTAGATGAACATGAAAAAAGTAGTTCGAGTAGCGATGCCACCGGCAGGCAAAGCACCCTTCTTTTTCAGTCTTTTTAAGAATATGAGTGTGTTTGGCAAATCCTCTCCAGCCCAGGGGGGTCCAAGCATGTCGTATCGACGCGAAATGCGCATTCTATTTAGAGGGTAGAGTAATCGGGTTGAGGTCGATCGTCCCGGCCAGAAGATTGAGATTCAGAGCTAAACCCCATTCTGGTTTAGATTGGATCTTCTGCTTCTTTTTCACTATATAACTATACTTAGAATTAAGTTTAAAAGTGAGTGATTTTTGATTTGGAGAGAGGGAAAAGAATGAAAAGAGTGGTTTTCCCCGTAGGCTCCGCCTGGGGACTCCCATGAGATCAGGACGATGGATGAGTGGGAGATCTATACATCATAGCCGTAGCAAGGTAATCGAAGATTTCGCTTTTCTGGTTGCTGATCCCGTGATCAGGTTCGTGTGGTTTTGTTCTTCTGTCGATGGTAGACCTATTGCTTTTCTTAATGAATAGGATTCATTTTGGAAATGGATTTGTTTTGGAGAGAGGGCAAAGCCCAAAAACCAAGAGTCAAAGACGCTCTGAGTCCCAGAGCCTTAGACCCGATCCGCTCTAACTAAGAGCGCTCTTTCCTTTCTTGAACACTCCACTCCGCCCCCAGGCGGTCCTAATTGGATCAAAATTGACTGTTAACGCCAACGTACTAAACGCAATGTTACTGTTACACTCGTAAACTCGTCTGCATCATCTCCCACTGCCCGCCCGTAGACTCTCTCTTCTCGGCTCGTCCTCTGGTACTGACCTGACTATGATCGATTGAGCCTGGTTAGCTTACCCTCTCTCTATGCAATAAGACTAATTCAAAGAAAAAAAACAAAGAAGGTAAAGGAAGGTTCGATGGAATTCAAGCTCATGACATGTCTCGTTTGATCGATCATAGACTATCTCAAAAGAGAGGAGTCTTCAAATAGATGGCTACCCTAATGCCAAACCTGAATTCCCGGATAGAAGAGAATCCATCTCGGTAGGGAATGGGATCGTAGAAGATGGCAGAGCTATCAAGAATGAAAAGAGATCATCCCAACACAACAGGTGACCGGGAAATCCACAGGTTCGATAGAATGGAATGGTCCAGCAAACTGAACGAAGTCCTATCTTCACTTCAGTAGTCCCCTTCATCAGCTGCTTCCCGAAACACAGAACAAATCCTATTCGCGAATCGGCATGCTGCTAGTTAACCAAGGTTCACTTCTGCTATGGTGCCAAATCCATTGCATTGCTATCTTAGCTGCTTTCCTCGTTATGAGACGATAGGCTGAGTTAAGACGTGTCGAACCTTTTCTTTTAGTAAGTCGTCAAAGAGGGTCGACGAAGCGAAGTTGACGGGCCGATAGGACAACCATTGTGCGTAGTTAAGTGAGCGAACTGCGCTTTCACGAACCGAGCTTTTCCGAGTCGACTAAGTCAATTCAGTGCTGTTGAAAGCGTAGCACACTTAGGCACCCAACTTATATATGTCAATCAAGTTCCTGCATGTGAGCATGGGTGGTAAAGGAAGAAAGCGTGAGCTTTACTTTATAGTACTTTACTTTTGTTAGCAGGGGAAGCAGCGGCGCATCCCGCCCGTCCTTAAAGCATCGCATCTGTTCAGTCATGTAAGCTAAGGTTTTTTTCTATCTGCTGATAGAGCACCTTGTTTCTTATTCTTTCTTTCGAGCTCAAGCCTACGCCCTCTTTCCTTCTCTTGAAGAGACAATCTCTTATCTTCATTCAAGACGACCACAGTTAGCGGCTCACTCTTTCGATAGAGATCGACTTAGATAGAGTATAGATAAATTCCTTCCCTTCTATCTACGTCAATAGTTCAGTTCGTCCTTTCTTCTGTCTTTGTCCTTCCATTCAAGTTTGAGTAGATAAGCAAGTGAATGATGAAACCAATTCATTCTTTTGCTAGCGAATCAAAGCAAAGAAAGGATGCCTCCACCATAGTAAATAACAATGCGCTAGGACGCGTAGGAGTAGTTTTCGTACGCTTTGCTCTATCTTCGTTTGTCGAGAGTCGTGTTGTGAGAACAACGATCTTAAGTTCTCGTATCAATCTTGCTTTGCTGCTCTGTCTTTCTTCAGGTAAGTCTGTCTGAATTCAAAAGTACGTTACGTTGATCGAAGAAGCCGCTTAGTCAGGAGAACGCTAGCCTTCTTACTGTTTTGTTTTGCGCTTCAAGTGCTTGATTGGCTTCGAGAAGACGTGGTACCTAGTGCCTACGGACTGCTTTGCGGGTCGGTTAAGCTGATCGTTGTCAGATCCATTATCAAGCGCTTGATACAAGGTTTCGACCAGAGCAAACCACGACTTCTTTTCTTAGGGGAGGAATCGTTTGATCAAAAGAGGGAAGAAGGCTCATGATAGTACTTTGTTTTATAGTAAGGCTGAAGCACAAAGGCAGGTGGGAAAACAAAGACAAATACAAATCCAAAGGCACGAGATCCGTCTTCTGTGTGTGTTGAAGCTGTCAGGGTAGGAAAATTCTCATTTCCAGTTCAGTCAGTAGCATACTCTAGTCTAGTGTTAGATTGCCCTCTTTTTCAGACCTAGAAAGCCATTAGGAGAATTTGGTCTATTCCTTTCCTGCCCCCTATTCGCTTAAGGCCAGCTTCTGCCCGAATCAAATCCTGCCCCTTTTTTCTTAGGTAAGTAAGCTGCTTGCTCTTTGCTCATGCGAGGTGGGAAATTTATCCCACCTTTACAACAGAGGGCTGTGCCTGCGAGCCTAGCTATCTCTCTGGGAAGATACAACTTACTTAACTTAGTTCATTCCTTCTCGGGAGAAGATACGAAAACTCGGATCATGAGAAAAACTCATTTTATGAACTCGATTTTCAAAGGGAAGCAACAGATACGAGTAGATTGGGTTTTGTCGAGTCAAAACAAGTTGATCGGGTCAATAGCGGGGGTGTGCCTTTCTTGCTGAATCGCCTCCTCGTACTGCTAGTCGTTGTTCTTCCCGCTAACGAGTTAATCTGCACCTTAGTGTAGTTCGCAATCATGCTTTATTTCCTTTTCCACCACCAAGTCGGAAAAATCAGTAAGACTAGCGAGAGGTAGGTTCGGGTATGGTACTACGCTTCGTCTTAGTCCCCGATCCCGATATGGGAATACCAGTGAGTAAGGCAACACAATCATACGAGCCAGGAAGGCATACCCTGAAAAGACCTTCTATGAGGTTAGGATTGAGACTACGATCTCCAGTCTCTCTAAGCGGAGTAAGCTCTCTTCTCCTTCTCTTCTTCGATTTGGTCTGCTCTCCTTGCCTTGAAGTAGGTCTTTCGCTTTGGTGCTATCCTTCTCTTTGACTACGATCTCTCTTTCCGCTCACAGGTTGATGAACGAGCCAAAAACCTGACCTCTCTACCTATTCCCTTAAACAGACAGGCACAACAGTTGGTATTGGCTTATTACCGCACCTGTACGATTGATTGCTTCAAGGCTTCGCACCTTTCTAATGCTACGAAGTTCTATTATTACTATCCTATGCGGGGGAGGTTGGATAACCGATGCCCCGGTTACTGGTGTAGCGCCCAGTTGAGGCTTGTTCGTTTTTTCTGCCAAACTAGATGGTAGCGTGATCGAAGCCCAGATTACGTGATTGTTCGAACGGGGTACCGTGACGTGGATAGGTCCGTTCAACCATCCATGTTTTCCGACCGATGTCCGCTTTGGTGAGAGGTATGGCTTGCCAAGGTTGGGGGGCATTCAACTCAAGGAATTACGTATGTGAACACGAGTCTTGATTCAGCCTTATACGGAAAGGGCTATTATCCCAGGTTAATCTGCTAAGTCTGCTCCGGAGGAACTATCCGATACAACAGACGCATTCCCATCTGAACCAAGAGATTCCTTTTCTCCCGATGTCCCGAAACCACATTTCTCGAAGCCGCATCCCCAGCCGAAGACGCAGAAAGAGATACCGATTCTCCATCGGCAGAATCCAACCGAATCAAATAATAAGGAATATTGAACAGAAGCACCCCAATCCCCATACGAATCGGCGGACGCCTAACCAACGGATCCCGTTTCTCTCGAACCAACATATCTTGCTCTTTCTCACGAATCTTAAGCCAATAGAATAGGGCTTTTTGTTGTTGTTGGCTTGGCTCGGTTAACATGTTGAACTAGGTCCGTCCGTCCCTAAAGAAGAAGTCTAATGGGAAGAGGGCTAAGCTCAGCTCGCGTACTTCGGTGACCTCGGGCAAGGTCTGGTCGAGGGGATCAAATGCATGGTCAACAAGTGTGGTCATAAGCAAAGCTTAGTCCATGTTTTCGTAGCCGTCGGTATATGGAAAAAGCTAGTCAGTCAGGTGGAGGACAGGTGGCTCGGTGCTCATGGTGATCGCTCGGCTCACTCATAGGTTATTCGGAGTCCGGATTTCTCGGATTTCGAGCTAGCTCCCAATCATGCCTTTCCAGATAAAGATTCATTCTGTGTTGTTCTGGTCTTGAAGAAGAAATTCCGCCCAATCTTTGGATAGTATGTCAGCACCCGATCTCTCCCGTAATTCCGATCGAACCGAAGCGGATACAATCATTTCCTCTTTCTAGCTGGGCCCCGTTCTGCGATCAACAATGCCACATCCGAATTCGATTCAAAGATCGGAATCATACCTCCAGCAGGCACGGTCGGCTCAAGAAGTGGAAGTTTCATCCCTTCTTACGAGTAAACCGATGCCTTTTAACTTACTTCTGTACCACCGTCTTCTTCATCCGCACCGGAGAACAGGCATCTCAGAAGGAAAGGAAAGCCTTAACGCCCTTGCTGGGCTACTTTGCTATTCAAAGGGGTATAAGTAATAAAATTAAGGAAGAGATGGCCTTGAGCCTGTTCCGGGTTCTATTAATTAATAATTAGATTGTGCCAGGTCACTGAACTTAGAGTAGGAAATTCCAGCGAAAGCTTCATCCTAAGAAGACTGAACAAGAGCAAGAACATCGGTCATTCCTATTCCGAAAAGGCTAGCTGCTGATTTTGTTTAACTCAACCTCTCCTCGGCCTGTATTAGTAGTTTTCGTAAAGATTGGCTTGGTGAGCACCTTAGTAAACAAGATCGATTGATCTAGTGGACAAGAGTTTCCGTTGAAAGAGGTTAGACCTTTTTTCTTTTTCTAGATTCTCTGCTGAATCCAGGCACTGGCCCAGTTGGAATGCCAAGGAAGGAGATGGGGAAGGGCTTCAAGACACGCATCCCTTTCCTTCAAGGTGTTGAGTTGGCGACCTATTCCTATAATCATGAAGGCAAGCATCCCCTTTTGAAAGAGCCCACAGCTGGTAGGACAAGCGCCTACTAAGTTCTTATTAGTACGTTAGGCCGAGTCAATAAGCCCACGCAAAGGCAGGTAAACAGTGTATCGGAGAAGTAGCTGACCGTCCAAAGGAGGAGTCATCGTTGCTTAAAAGTTTAACATCCAACTCCAGTATTCTAAGACTGGATTGGGAGTTTCATCTATGACCGAGCCTTTGAAACAGGAGTTTACCCACCTATTTTGAAAGCATGATTGACAGAACAGCTATCCAGCAGTTGAAGCGAAGGCATTAGGAAAGCTTTCTTTTTACAAAGAAAAGTCCTAGTCGAGTTAGCCTCTTGCCTTTCCCGGCTAGCTAAACTGGAACTGGCTAACAGAAAGAGCGGAAAGAAAGAGGGCATATCTCACTAGCAAGACAAAAAAAGGTGAGCGCCTAGCGCGCCCCCTTTATTACTAGGTTGGGCAAGCTTTGGCTTCATTTTATTAGGATTAAGTGCTTGCAGGGCTAAGAAATTCCCTTTGATCCTGATAACATGGCATGCCGAGTGAAGAAGCAAGCTGTAACGAATGAGAATCCGGTAGTAGATTCCGTATTCATTGATCCGGAACAACAGGTCATGATGCGAACATATCTCTACTACTATTTTATTAACAACTGGTCGAACTCAATAAATATAGGGGGAACTGAACGGGAGTTAAAGTAGCAGTGGGCAGTGCAACAAAGCTATGGCTACTGAGTATGGCGTCGGGGAGGGGATAATGAATGCTGGGGTGAGACTCGCTTTTTAACAAGGCAGTAAAAAGAGACTTGCTTTTCGAGGCCTTCTAGCCTAAACTCCACGGACATGAGGAAGGAGATGCAATAAGGGAAGGGGAATGATTTTCTTTCCTTTCAATAGTCTCAGGAGCTCTTTGAGAAGCTGTTGGGACTGATGAAATCAGTTCCTTCCTTCGACTGGTAATGCCCATCTCTCTGCTCTTGGAGAGAAAGATCCATGCATCAATACACTCAGGCTACGATCCCATCTATCGTATGATTGTTCTAGTTACCCGGTAATCCCTTCTTTTCTTTCTCTTATCTTCCTTGACTAGCAGCAGCTCCCGCTAAAGCAGTTGCAGCTTACACTAGCTCGGCGAACTCCCGCTCTGATCCAGCTACCTTTCTGGTTGACCAAAGATCAGCCTTCAAGATCCCTTTTTAGAACATATGAGGATAAAGTAAGGCCCTCGCGCAGGCGGGAACTTTTCTTTAACGGGATTTTGAATGATTCTTACTGCAAACAAAAGAAAGAACAGCTACGGCTAATGCTATTGCTACCTCTTACTTTGCTCCTTCGATATGTGTCTGGTCGAAATGTGTGATTGCTTTCTATTCTTCCTTCAAAACTAAGAGGGCATTCTCTGCTGCAATCAGTTACTTCCTCCCCTTCTTGTCCGAGTTTGCCTGCTCTTTCAAAGGCAAACTTCTCAAAGCTGGTCCTTTTTCCACTTTTTCTTTTCGGGTGTGGCTATTGATCGGATTTACTATCAAAGAAGGAGGGCATTCTTCCTTGCAAACATCAGGCTCTCTCATTGCTACCCGAAGCGAAGGCTAGGCACCTTTTTCCAACTATCTCATATCATAATGCCCAAAGCAAAGAAAAGAAAAAGATCGGCTAAGAGCTGAGCCATCTTCTTCCCCCCCTCCTCGTAGATTCACTCCCGGATTGGAAGGAGGAAAGTCGGTCCAATTGGCTGACTTTTAGGCCACTTCCAGCAAAGGAAAGCTTTCAAGCAGCGACACCAGACCGGCTATGCGAAATGGTTCCTGCTAACTTGCTCGCATCTTGCGAAGATAGTGAGCACTACCTTAGTCGCTTAACGGGGAGCTAACCCTACAAGAGATAGATCTTAAACAAACCATATCCGAAAAGCAGATCCGATCCATGCCACCATAACCATGCCAACATAAAGACCATATCATCCATAAACCTTCATGTGAAAGACGGCTGGTCCAGTCTCATCCCATTCCCAAGCGAACTACGCCATTCATCTCTCAAGTTCTCAGATCCGGTTTGCTGCTCCGCTCAACAAATCAATCTCCTCAACTTCTGCCTACGAGGGAGAGTGAAATCGACCAAGTTTATCAAACCCCGTCTTTTTGGCCTAAACAAATGTATCAAAAGGTTAAGGTTGGATTTCCCACATCTTTTGCTACTTTAGTGCAGATAGAACTAAGAAAGCCTTTGACTAGCTGGAAGAGCAGCAAGCCGTATCGACGAGTGGAATACCTGGAACGAGAGGTTGAGGGGGAGATGTTAGAGCAAGAGAGATCGAATAGCTTGACTTTGGCGAATTCTGATTGCTTAGATGTGATGAAAGCGTAGGTTTGATCCCCAGGCGACCAACGGAAGCGGAAGCTCGACCTATGGGTAAGAGCTTAGTTGTAGAAGCGAAAGGCAGAGAGGAGTGAAGTTTAGGAAAGAAGATTTAGAGGGAACGCTTTTGAAAGCCGGTCACCGACAGCTCAAGCTCAATTCACTGGGGAGTGGCATACACCTTTCCAACGAGGGCGAGCTAATAGCTAGAAAAGAGGTAGAAAGAACTGCACTTATAACAGGCATGGATCAGCCTCTGACCGTTGTCGGAAGGCCGGCAACCAGCGACAAGATCTATTCCATTTGCGAGCAGGAGTAGAAAAGCGAGTGAGCGAAAACTTAATCCAGTTAGAGTGCTAAGCTAAGGGTTTCAAGCCAAATAGTTAAAAAAGGGCATCTAGTTTAATTGGTAAGCTAATCCTGTTGCAGCTGCAATAACTCTTTCTTTCCCTTGGAGTGTTAAGCTAAGTTCCTAGATCCTAGAGTCTTAAGTAGTAAGGTACGCAAAACCATTTCTAGGCCTTCTCCCGGCAAGCGAGTTAGAGTATTAAGGCCTATCAGCAAGTCTTACTTAAACCCTGCTGCTTTTAGGTAAGTTGCGGGAAAGTACAGCATTTAATTTGCAGGTGTCAATCCTGTCCAGTGAGAGTTCCCCTGTAACCTGTTCTGTTACAATGGTAAGTTAAGCCCTCATGTAATCCTTTGTTTCAGCGAGTGAGCCGACCTGTGAAAAAGCAAGGTTCGAAAGAGGGCTAGTTAGATACCCAATGAGAAATCCCTTGATCAAACCCGTTATTGAGTATTGAGTACAGGACAAGGTTATAAGGAAAGACAGTTACATTTGCTGTGCCAGTTGTTGAAGTTGGAGTTTCTGTGATAAGCCTTTATAGCTCGTTTACTTCTGCTTTCAATGTCGGTTCAGATAAGCCAATACGGTACGTCATCTAATTACAGTGTGAGTTGCAGTGGAAGGTGTAGTAGCTTTCCTCCGATGTACAACTTGACTGCCTGAGCCTAGCTAGTACACTGCGCGCTAGAACTCTTCGCCCCGAGGGTTAGGATCTTTGGTACGGTAGACTAACTTTCCCCCCTCTCTCCTCTATCTTGAGATAGGTCTCACATGGACTGAATCACTTCTACTTTCATCTTTAATAAGGTGTTCAGTTATCAGAGTAAATTCCCTTTACTTTCTCTCTATTCTAACGGAATCGTTTAAATATCATATATAAAGATCTTACTTTCTGTCTTTCTTTCATTCTAGTTCGTTAGTTGACGATAGACCCACCAAGGGAATCCCGGATAAGATGGTTGTATAAGATGTTGTACAGGCGGTCTCGACTGAGTTCCGGGTGAGGAGAGTTGTGAAGGTTTTTCGGGGTGCCCTGGTTGTGATAAAAGGGAAGTTGATTAACGGTCTCTACCATCTTCAGGGAAGCACTATTCTTGGTAGTGCTAATGTGTCATCTACAGTAGATTCAGATGCTGATTCTACCCAGTTATTGTATATGCGTCTCGGGCATATGAGTGAGAGGGGGTTGACAGAGCTCAGCAAACGGGGTTTGTTGTGTGGTCAGAAGAAAGGTAAACTGGATTTCTGTGAGCATTGTGTTTATGGCAAACAGTGCAGGGTGAAGTTCAGTACAGCTGTTCATAGAACCAAAGGTACAGTGGATTACATTCACTCAAATCTTTTGGGTCCTTCTCCTGTTGTGTCAAAGGGTGGTGCACAGTATCTGTTGACTTTCATTGATGACTATTCAAGGAAGGTGTGGGTGTATTTCTTGAAGCGCAAGAGTGATGTGTTCGTCACCTTTAAGCAGTGGAAAGCCTTGATTGAGAAGCAGACTGGCAAGAAGATCAAGCGCTTGAGGACTGACAATGGTCTAGAATTCTGCTCAGGTGAGTTTAATGAGTTCTGCAAGAATGAAGGCATTGCTAGACACTGCACTGTGAGACATACACCACAGCAGAATGGAGTTGCAGAACGGATGAACAGGACACTCTTGGAGAGAGCAAGATGCATGCTCTCACATGCTGGTTTGTCAAAGGACTTTGGGCTGAGGCTTGCCCCTGGGAACGAGTGACTCGCCGCATTAGAGTCTGTCTCCCCTCGAGGCAGTCATCTCTTTCCAGCTGAAAGCAGAACAAGGACAAGAAAGACGAAAGACATCTTAGGCAACAGCCACTTCCTTATATACATAAGAAATGAATTGATTTGGGAGAAAAGTGACAGATGAAGAGTAAAAAACCCCAGTGACAGAGGTTCCGGAGTTGACAATTTTCCTCAAAGCCAGCCTCAAGGCACAAAGTTGAGGGCGAAAAGCCATGTTCAGAGAGATTCATTCTTTAAATAGGCAAGCCCTCGGAACCCCTTCCTTGCCCCGGCCTTAACAGACAGATATTCAAATAGCATATATAAAGATAAGGTTATAACTAAGACAGTCTATTGCTTTCTGTTCCTTCCTTCTAGTCACTGCTAGTAGGAGAACATCTATTAGTCCCTTCTCTTCCTTCTCCTGTTGCTTTCTTTCTGTCCTCTGGGTTCAGTTTGCTTGTTTCATACAGGAGATACTGTTCTCTTCTTTCTTTTTTTTTTATTTCGGGTTTCTTTCTTTTTTTTTTTCCGGTATGCCGCTCCGCGAGCAAGGACCAAATTCTGACATGTCCGTTTCGTTATTACAACCTTATTTTTTGATGTCAAAGACCAGAAGCTACGCGCAAATTCTCATTGGATCTCGGTTGTTCTTAACAGCGATGGCTATTCATTTAAGTCTTCGGGTAGCACCACTAGATCTTCAACAAGGTGTAAATTCTCGTATTCCGTATGTACATGTTCCTGCGGCTCGGATGAGTATTCTTGTTTATATCGCCACGGCTATAAACACTTTCTTGTTCCTATTAACAAAACATCCCCTTTTTCTTCGCTCTTCCGGAACCGGTATAGAAATGGGTGCTTTTTCTACGTTGTTTACCTTAGTTACTGGGGGGTTTCGGGGAAGACCTATGTGGGGCACCTTTTGGGTGTGGGATGCTCGTTTAACCTCTGTATTCATCTCGTTCCTTATTTACCTGGGTGCACTGCGTTTTCAAAAGCTTCCTGTCGAACCGGCTCCTATTTCAATCCGTGCTGGACCGATCGATATACCAATAATAAAGTCTTCAGTCAACTGGTGGAATACATCGCATCAACCTGGGAGCATTAGCCGATCTGGTACATCAATACATGTTCCTATGCCCATTCCAATCTTGTCTAACTTTGCTAACTCCCCCTTCTCAACCCGTATCTTGTTCGTTCTGGAAACACGTCTTCCTATTCCATCTTTTCTCGAATCTCCTTTAACGGAAGAAATAGAAGCTCGAGAAGGAATACCAAAACCTAGTTCACTCGAGGAGGCTCTTTGCATCCATGGCTGAATTGGATTCTGCGGACGCACACTTTTGGCGGCAACACCGCGAAAGAATTGTGTCTGAGTCCATTTTATTTTGACAAGTCATCAAAATGACTACGCTCCTCACACTCTGCGACAGATGCTTGGGGAGTTGAGTCAAGCAGATTCAAAGACTTAATGCTAAAGATAAAAAAAGTATTTCACATTGGGCACCTTTAGGTGCTAATCCGTTCTTTTTCTTAAGCATTTTTCCTGCCCCCGCCTAATCACTTGAGAGACTTTCGTTAGTCCTGCTCGTGAATCGGTGAGAAAGAGAACTAAGCCGGGACTTTCCCCAGAGTTGGGCATGGTCTTTCTGAAAGTGCAAGCTCCCCTCTTCCATCGGCCCCGTCTTTCGGATTAGTAGCGATCGCTATTCCTTAGTTTCAGGAAATGAGTTCTCTCCAATTGACTCAAGGTTCACTGAGCTAACTCGTTCAGAGATCTCCCTCCGGATCAGCACTGAATTGTGACATTCAGATAGTAGCTAAGAAAGGTAGCAGCTTCATAAGCCTGATCAGCTCTTTGACCGGCTTAGGACAGTGGGATTCTCAGTATGGTGGGCAACTGTGCCTGAACAGCTATTTCCGAGCCCAACGGCTGTATGCTGGCCGGATCGGTTCGGCCGAGCACAGCCCAGTCCGGAGCACACACTCGGCGCAATTATCCTTCCTCAAGGCTTGCTAGTTTCCTGAAGTACACTCGCATCTGTCTATCTATGTCATAGTTGCTTGGAAGGAAGGTCTCAGATGTACCTTCGGCATGTCTGAGATTCTCTTTCCTGTATCTATGTCATACTTGGGATTCACTGACAGCCAATTCCAAGTAGATCCTCCCTCCACTTCGTTTCGCTCGTTTTCTCTTTCCTTCTGCCTGCAAAAAGAGTTATGAGATTGGTTTTGTGTGCGTTAGCGATCATCAAACCTGTGACATAGATAAGATTGGAGTTCATGCAGTTGGAATGCCTGAGACCACTTTTTGCCTTGCTGCTCTTGCTTCTCTGGCTACTGCTCCGGCTAAGGCTAAGGCTTTCTTTCCGCTTTGACTTGCCTTCCTTATCTTTCCTCTCTTATCTTTCAATCTGGACTTGCATGTGTTCCGCATATAACTATTTCGAGTGATTGCTGCTATCTGGCTTGAGTTAGACAAGCAGAGAAGGATCTTATGCCACCGGTGACCGGCCTGTCTATCTAGTATCTAGTACTAGGACTAGTAGAGTAGAGGCACTACTGGGCGGGGCTTCCTCGATCACAGCTTCTCGCTTAGCTAACTGCCAGACAAGGATGCAAATCAACTCCTTATATAGAATGCAGATCGACACATTCAATGAAGCAGCCAGTCCGGCAGACAAGCTACTTTCTTATTCTAGGACTGGCAGATCCTCTATCTATTAGCATACCCGTACCGGCAGTTAGACTAGCACTCTCTCCCCAATCAATCGCAGTAACCGGCTGTAAGAGAGCTGACTGTCTACTATCTATGTCATGCCTTGGCAGGTGAATATGAGAGAGAGGCTGTAAGTGCATTCTCTCCTTCTCCATCTTCTGGAAAGCACTCTTTGAGCATGCTGACAGAATGATCGACACTCACATCTCTCTCATTTCCAGTGATTTCGCTACAGTCTACTAGCGCATTCCTAGACTAAGACTACGGCATTGAAGAAGCAAGCTCACTCTCATTCCAGGAATCAGAGGAAGGCATTCTGTCCGGTAATGCAGTTAGAAGTTTCCGGCTTGCTTTCTCTCTTCCTTCTCTTGCAGTTGGCAGTCTCAGTCAACCTTGTTCCGGGCCTTCTCTTCTACTCTATCTGCTTATTGGATTGGTAGGTACAGTCTTTCTTCTAGGCTTCTGATTGGACTTTAAGGTAATGGGAGAGAGGGCAATCGACAGATAACTGGTAAAGCTATGGACTGGGTTCTCACTCTAAGCCAGTACCAGTAATTTGAAAACACGATAGACATCTAGCGCATTCACTCGTTTTTCCTTTCTGATAGGCCAACTCAAACAGGGAAATGCAAGGGGCGTTAGCGGTCTTTTTTGCCTCGCCTGCTACTGGGAAGAGAGAGCCATCTAGCTGTCATTCTCCGCTTCCTCCTTTTCGGCCTAATCCACTATCTTATCTGCTTCTGTTCTTGGCATCTAGATAATATCTTTGTGAAAGAAAGGCTTGTTCTCGAATCAGCGCACTAGTAAGGATAGTATCTAGAGCGAAGCGATAGGTATATAGCTCGACTGAAAGAAACCCAGAAAAATGCACATAATCGGTTCTGTCCATGTCCCTGAGACTAGTTCAATCCTTACCTTGCTCACATGCAGCTGCTTCAATATCAATAGAACCAGATACTTTCACAGCAGCGGATATGGTTCTTCCTCGAACAGCGTGGTCAATCAGTTCTTCCTTTGCTACCGGGCATTCACTGCCGGTCACTCCTCAATCTACCTGGTATGGACTGCTAAATCGATTCCTCTTGGCTTGGCTACTTTACCTTTACTACGATATCACCAGATTAGCAAGAAAAGCTTTCCCTGTGACCTGTCCTACACCAGTTTTAGGCCTTACGAGTGAACTCCCAGGTTGGTTTTCTTTTCCGGCCTTGGCTCTTCCCGGATCGGCTCCCTCTTGCGTTCCGGATGGTGCCCGTTCGGCTGTGCCTCTTTCCTCAATGCCTGTTCTTGAGGGTATATTTTTGTATAACGCGATTCTCCTTTCCCTTTTGCTTTTTCTGCCTCTCCCCGGTGCCGCCGTGAAAGAGGTAACAAAAGAGTTTGGAATGTCGAGAATGAAACTTATGATGAGCTATTATTCGAAAAGGGGCTTTCTAGATTTCGCATCTAATTGAATTGTGGGAATATGATAATCTCTTTCATGAATTATTAGAACCCAACTCGGCAAAGTCCTTAAGCAAAGGCCGACCCCCCATCTTGTCTTTGCTAGTTAACAACTCATTCAAATCACCAGTAATTAACCAAGGTAAATCATGTAAGGAAGCGAAGCTGTTTAAGTAAGAGTTAGCGCCTATGAAAAATAGATTTGAATCGCCTTGTGGTGGGCTAAGCTGTGACCTTCTTCCTAACTTGTAAGTCAAATAATCACATCACTCATTGGCAAAGCATGAATTAGCCTTCGAGTTGTGGCTTCTTGTTCATCTTTCACTATCTGACCTTTCATTTCAGGTTCTCTTAGTCTTCCATGACCCATTCCTCTAGAAATAACTTTTTCAAAAGCTAATAAGAGATCGATTACGCGCATCATCGCAGAATCGAAAAAGTTTCTTGCTTGGAAGGAATTAGCTAACTAGCCTAGTTGACAAGGCATGGCATGAATGGCGGGATGCTAACTCGCTGAAGACTCACTTTCCAAAGCAAGGCATGTCCGACAATCAGGAAAAAGTGATCTACCCCGGGAAAATGGGCTTCCTTTTAGGCATAGCCCATGGTAGAACTTGTTGAATCCGAATCTCAGAGAGCAGTTCACCCATTCTGAGAGCTAACTGTCCAGATTGGTTTGGGCAATCTTGCCTTAGCTCACTTTCAGCATGTCAGAGATCAGGTGAGACAGCTTTCCGGATTGGTTGACCATCAGAGATTTCCTGCCGTCAACACAGTCTGACCGATCTCACTTGATTGATCAACTGGATTAGGAAGGAGCAGCTCTGACAGCCAAGCCAGGAAATTGAATAAAGAAAGACTAGACTCTCCTAAGAGAAGCTATTCTCACAACCTATCTCAAAACAGAAGAGAAGATCACATGTCCCGGAAAGTACTCCGGAACTCACTCTCAAGACATTCCCGGAAGTCAAACTGTCTTCCCGGACAGTGACAGGAAGTGAACTCTATCTCATATCTCACAACATAAGATTACTAACACTAGAATCTGAACTCTATTCCGGAAAGTAAGTGATCAGCCAAGTGAGAAAATCACTCAATCCAGTCTCTTTCTCCTACAAGCTAATAAGATCAGAAGGGAGATCAAAGCCCGAAAGGACCTAGTGAGCTCAGATTTTTACTGGGAAACCCACTCTATTTTGTTGAACCAGAGAAAAGAGCAGGTAGCGCATGATCTGAATGATCAAGCAATGAAATCCTCCTTTGTCGACCTGAAGCGTGACACGATGGCGGATAATAAATAAGGGTTTACACCATTGACTTGAAAAGGCTATCTAGTCTCGTAGCCCCAATCTAAGGAGTCGGTCTCATTCCCTTTCCCTCAGGCGAGTTCCTCACTTAACTTAAAAGAGGAAGTAGTCTTTGCGAATTCAGTAGCTATGTAAGACACACCTTACTTCCATCTTCGTGTGTAAATGGATCTTTCACATACTCCCTCTTATGTTTCCCTATTGGTCTCACTACCATACCAAACCCTCCAAATCGCCTCGTTTCCTTGCTTTTTCATTGCTTTGATCCTCTGTCTCTGAAACCTTCCTTAATTCCGTGGAGAATTCCTTTGTACTTGAGTGTCCCAATGAGCCCGTAGGCAAGGTCCTTACTATTTTCACGCATGACATGAGGTTGTCTACCTCACTAGTATTTGAACTGGAATGCCAGTAAAAAGGAGGAGTGTAACTGCCTTATCGCACTATCCGACTTGTATGTGAAAAGCATTTCGTACTCGTAACTGATCCCTTCCTAGCGAAGGGTGTGCTCCAATCTCCAATGGCAAAAAGAAAGAGGCCAGCCGGGAAGCAGGATAGAAGTTGTACTCGTGTCGCGAAACCTCATTCCCAGACGACCTTCACGCTACAACTTCGAGACCAGACCTTCGAAAGACTCTCTTTGAAGAATAGGAAAAGGATTTTTTTTAGAATGCCCAGCTGCAGCAGTAGCAATATACTTTATTTAAGAGCTGCTCTCTCACTGTCGGGTGTGAGTTCCTATTGTATCGTCTTATGCCTTGTGGCTTTTGGTTTAAATACCTATATCCAGAAAGGGAATCTTTGAATACAGATACAAAAAACCAATGCTTTAACAGTTCCGCCACCTCACTGCCCCAGCTTGAGAATCTACCTTGTAATCCGAATGTCCGATTGACTGCCACTAATTGGTGTTAGGATCCGAAGGTATCTGCCCTTATTCATTCCACGAATGTAAGACTGAGTAATGAGTCAATTGTTGCTATGTTTTCGAGACTGTGCAGTAGTTTCCCTTCCAGGTCTTGAGACAGATAGGGATAGGGAATCGCCTTGAAGGGATCTCCAGTAGTTCTAATGGACTATCCAATTTGACAGTTAGAAAGTAGCCCCTCTAACGATGAGAAGCTAGAAGAAGTTCTAAGACGTCGTCTCGTCCCTTACCCAGGAAGCCCCGCAGGGATTGCCTGAAGCTGAAAACCTTACGTTGACTGACACTTTCTTTCTATACGCAAGTCATTCCATTCTAGTTCCAGGAGAGGAGAAGAATCAAGGCATTAAGTCTTTCCAAGCTCAGTGCTAAGGGCATAGTAAAGGTTCGTACGGATCGGATAGATTCCATCAACGGAAATTTTCCAATGGATGGGAGAAGGTCTCTGCTAGGGTTCAGTGCTACATTAAAGGAAGGGAATTTCACAGGACTGCTAGACTCAACTAATTGCGTAAAGTAAGTGTCTTGTGCTCAAAGATCAAAGAGTAATCCGAGGTAGCTTGCAGTGGGTTCAGCCTAGTTGGTTGGTGCTTATAATAAACAGGTTTTTCCCAATGAGAGGGGACTAGGGCTTGTGTCAGTGAGAGGATAGGCTAAAAGAAGGAATCAAGCCACATACCACTGAATTGGTGAACGTCCCTCCTCTTCCTCTAATGCTGGAGCGTCTATCTATTACAGGTTGGTCAGAAGACAGAAGGGAAGGAATTATACATCTCAATTATTGATCCGACGAACCACTATACCAGATTATTCACAAATTGGGTGGTTAACGCTATGGGGGGACAGCAGATAGTTTGATCTCTGGTTGCTGTTACTAAAATATGTTTACCTGCCCTTTTATAACCTGCCGAGAAGAATAGCCTTCCTCTGCGGTCTCGTTACGACTCCCAGGAATGGCCAAGTAAAAATCGGCAAGGATGATCCCACCGAGGGACAAAAGAGACCTTCCCAACTACTATTAATTTAATTAAGGAATGGCTACTCTAACTGGTGGAGTCTCCAAAACTACTAATAACCATAGAATCTAAAGAATCTAAACTTCCAACAATGAAATGAGCGGTACCCACGAACTAGGAGCCCATCTCTTGTTCTCTCCCGCTTCAACAGCATCTCTTTGTCACCCCATTTTCCCTGGGGACCAAGAGCAGGAGCAGCCCATTCAGACTTGGTCAATGAAAATCTATTTCACTATCAATTCCATGTCTTTCTCCCTTGTCCGACTTTGCTTCACAGGGTGAGACCAGGAATAACAGATGCCGGAATGCTTTGGGAGGAAGGGCACAACATAGGTGGAGATGGATTTTCATAAATACTTTCTAAAACTTGATAATCTAAGAGTTCTCCCTACCTGAACCTTTTCCGTGGCGACAGTATAAAGAAGCATTTAGGGATTTGTTGATGATCCATGATTACACAGTTGATCAAGCCTCTAAAACCGGACTCTTTCTTCCCTCTCGATTCCATCCATATCCCGAACCCGAACCTGAAATCTGAATGATCTGGAATTCCTTTACAATTCCGTATATCAACTAATGGGGACACCGGGAGGGAAGAGATAAAGCACCCCGCTTACTTTTTCTCTCCATCTCCAGAAAAAAAGCTTTTTGTGCTATGTCCTTCACTCCAAGACGTGTATCATCCTTTCCTTTAGAGTTTTTATTAATATTAGGCTCACCCGGCGGGGGACAAAAAGAGTATAGTCAGTCAAATGTAGTTTTAGTTAATTCCTCGATTCCTTACTATATAAATAGAAATAATTTTTTAATATAATATTAAAAAATAGAATCGTTTGATTTGAAAATGAGTGAAAATCTATGTATTTCACTGAGGGTTTAAGGCCCTATATATACATGTAAAAAAGCATCAAAAAAAGGAAAGTGCTATATACAGCAAGACCTACTTACTATATACAAAAGATACAGAATCAATATGCTTAACACCCTCCTCAAACTCAAGATGCCTCAAAGGATAACATCTGGAGTTTGGATACTAAGTATCGGAATCGCACAGTGGTGTGGGACTTCGTAAGAAGATCCGCGATCTGAAGCTCTGAGGAAATGTATGGCATTTAACCCTGTAGAAAGTGATGGCGAACGAAGTGCCCTAACCTAAGTGAGTAAGGACATTTCGATATGTTTCGTTCGCTCATGAAACACATCATTGTGTGCTATTTGGATAGCACTCTTGTTGTCACAAAAGAGAATAGTAGGCCCAGAAAAAGTTACTCCCATATCTTTAAGTATAACCATCGCAAGAAAATAATCTCTGATGTAGTATCAGCAAGAGCCCTGTACTCGGCTTCTGCACTAGAGCGAGCAACCACTGTCTCTTTCTTGCTCTTCCAAGATAGTTGAGAGTCACCGAAGAAAAGACAAAAGCCAGTAGTAGAGCGACGATCTGTAACATCACCAGCCACTGCGTCCCTTACTTTAGCTTTAATTTAAGAGGTAGGGGCTGAAGGAATTAAAGCCAAAGGCATTAAGGCAGGCTTTAAGGCTAATAAGGCTAAGGAATATAGCTTGCCAATCTTATGATTGGCAGGCGTATTAGCAACGGACTAGGAATGGTACTCTTCCCTACCCTAACCTCTAACTGAATTCGGACTAAGAGATTACACTCACTCAGCTAGCTCTTAAGAAAGTCTTAAGTTAGTTTAGTCATTATTACTTCCTTTAGTCGGTAAGAAAGGAAGCTCATTAGTCCTAGTCCTAATAGTCAGACAAAGCAGCAGATAGGCAGGGAAATAAGCTCAAACATGCTATTAGTCTAACAGAGCAAGTAATAAGAGCAGGTAAAGCCAAGCAAGTAAGGCAGACCAAGCTACTAAGGCAGAGCAGACTAGGAAGGCTAGCTACTAAGCTCATTAAAGCAGTCAAGCTTTCTTACTAATACTAATAATAAAGGTAAAGAAAGGAAGTAAAGCTACGGCTAGTCTAGTAAGGTCAAACATGCCAGTATTAGCTGACAAAAGAAAGGGGTCTATAACAGCTAGGCTAGTAAGAAGAAAAGAGGTATTTATCTATCACTTGAGAATCGATTAAGGCATGAAGATGTTCCTCCCCTGACTCTCGTATGCCCCTTTTCTAGGGGTACCTTCGCTCCACTTCCTCATTCAGGCTAATATGAACTAAAAAAAAAAGAAAAAGAAGGATCATCTTTTTTCATTAAACAAAATTGCCGAATCTAGTTGTATTTCTCCCTTGGCCTGGATGATATACTTGTGACTGACTGCAAAATGGAATGGGTCGAATTCCACCAAGTAATATTTTTGCTCATTTGATTCCTCAATAGCATCCTGACGGAGGAAGGAATTCCAATGTTATATCTCTATTCAACAGAGATCATTTTGCAGGCCCATCCCCCTTTCTCTAATAAGGTAAGGTCCAGACTATTTCCTTGTTGCTCTATGGCAGCTTGGCAATCATCAACATAAGGCTGAGTCACGAGATCAAGAATTCTGACTTCATGATCGGGAAGACCATCAAAGTCAAAGTCATTTCTACTATTCAGAACTCCAACCTCCTTCCCTTCCGCTTTCTCATCATAATCCGGGAAAGATTCCGCCTGAACAGTTACCACTTCCCGCTCTGTCTCTTCTTTCTTCTCAATAGCATATTCTTTTTTCTCTTGGAGGGGAAGAAATAAAAACCATGCACTCATCTGACCTAATTACCTCCTGAGTTCTTATCTTCTTCTCGTTGCCTAGAGTGAGTCTGCTAACTATAACTGACATCATCAAACTCAAATAAAAGAGAACGAGCGAGATAATGTTACAGTTATTGTGTGAACCGCATGTGCCTATTCTTCCTATTCTAATTTGATTGATTTCTATTTCCAATAAGAGAGGCCTTTTTTTGTTATTACTACACTTATTTCCAATAAAAGATGATAAAGGAGAACGCTTTAAATAAAGGGCGAGGGAAGAGAAAGCTCCTTTTCCCGTCTCGATAGCTTTTCCAATGATAGCACGGATTCATTGAATAAGGATTTAGGCGGATGACTTCTATCAAAAGGCAGGGCCAACATTTGGATAATTGTCAATTTGCGGACAAGAGCAACGAGTAAAATCAAGCTCCTGAGATACGCAGGAAAGATGAGATTTCGGCTCTGAACTGAAGTGAGTACCCGCCACTACACTAAAAGGGGCACTTCACGGTCTAACACACTAAGGAAGGAAGAGGCGGGAACTACCTGACACTCTCATTAGAACGGCGAATACCGGGTATAACCCATAATTCCTGTAATAAATGCTATAACTTCATCAAGGCGACCGGAGGGAGGCCAACACAACCTGAAAGCCTTTCAAAAGATTGAAAATAGGGTTAGCTAGATAAGAGGAAGAGAATGACATCTGTGCTTACTTTACTTGCAGTTCCCCTCCTTGACTATGTCCCGGCTGATTGGTGGGAAAGGGGGGGCAGTTACTCTTGAGCCAGGAATTGGACGTATATTCAAAATAAGGGTCCACCCTTGGGAATGATAGAACTTCATTAGAATGCCTGGCGAACTAGAGAAGGAGAAAATTAGCGAATAGTTTCTTTCAATGGTGTTTTCTCTAGAGTTTCACGTACGTTTGATGGGGGAAAATGTTTCGACCCATTTTTTAGCTTTCAAGGCTGGCATTTCTTTCAGGCTATGCCTTTCCAGTCTTCACCGGATTCAACCTAGCTTGAACTAAAGATTCACATTAAGCGGGTCGCATCGGTCGGGTGTGCTCGATCGAAAGGGAAGACAGCGCAACCACACTGGGCAAAGAGGCTCTTACTGCAGCAAAAATAGTTGAGTTGAAAGCTTAGTTTGAAAAGCGTAGTTCGAGCTGATACAGCAAACAGGGAAATTTAGAAGACTAGGAAAAAGATTCATTCATTGTTTGAAAAGTTTTCAACGAATGAAGATCAATAGGCTGAAACCAAGTATTTCAATCAATATTGGCAAACCGCCCTATCCTTAATTGAATGTTCAAATGCGGAATCAGATGCTGCCGAAGAGGACCTTTCTTAGATTAGAGCCGGGAACGGCAAAAACAGAGAAATTCCTAGATTCTTTACTATTTACTAGAGGATTTCCTGCGGAGGAAGAGTCGGTTGGCATCAATCAGAGAAGCTAAAGCTTCCTTAGCCCTAGGTTGAGCTGAAAGCTAGTTCGAGCTATCCCTTTCCCAGTGCCCTCTTCAAAGGAAACACTCTTTTCTAGGCTAGAGGCCGGGATTCTGATTAGATAGATCGGCTTGCTATTATCTACTTTGCCATGCTATAGATTCAGATAGGGAACCCCTTTCTTTAAAGGAAAGAAAGCTTTCAAGCGGGAAAGAGCCTTCAAACCCCGGGGAAGGGATGAAAGGCGGCATCTGACTATTGAAAGAAAGAAAAGCGCCCCTATCTACCAAGATGAAGCTCGTTGCCAGGAAAGAGCGAACAGCTGCCTTTTTTTGTCTCATACGGGACCTGTTTACGGGCGGTTTTATGTGATACAGATGAGCTCTTGCATCGAACTTTTATAATAAAGAGGGGGCTTTATTAGCATATCGAACCTAGCACTGTTCTCGAGTCGCGTTGTGCCTATTCCCCGAGAAGCAAGCCCTTCCTTTCTCTCCCGCTCTAGCTTGCCAGTCGCTCCGAGACCATGGATTTTTTTATTAAAAAAATAAAAAGGTGGAATCTATCTTCCTTATTCTTTGAATAAAGGGTCGTCGTCTCGTTCTGTTCTGCCTTATAGGCTAGGCGGCTCTATTCTCTCGGAATTTTTTATGGTTTTCTCGCACAGCGCTTCTGCCCCTGGGCATTGATTGGGGCCGCTAGCAAACACTTTTCCTCTCCTCCACCGAAAGGGATCCCATGCCTCCCCTCCAACACTTTATGGCCGCTTCCTATGGTATCAGAGGCGACTGAAGTACTACCTTCTTTTCTGTCGCATGATGCTAACGAAACCGAAACCCCGGACGGCACTCTGTCTTGTGTGTTCTGAGGAACTCCAACTTACAACTAGACTTTGTCTTTCACACTCCATAGCCCTAGCTCTAAGACGAGGATTTGGTTATTAACCCGAGGAGGTGCCCGTGGACGGGGTCCCTACGATTTACCCTACACTACTCACTGTTGACAGCTTCTGTGGAGCAAGGACTGCTAGCCCTCCCTTTGAAATGAATCGATCGCTACCGTAGACAAGCCTTTTAATTGCTACGACGGAACTGGTACCGTAACTGTAGAATGCACTCCTTCTCCTCCCTCTGTGCTCTGCGCACTAGGGCCCTCCTTGCTTGGAGTGGTATGCCAGTGCGTTTAGGTGCTTAGGCGAGGGCTTCCTTCTCGCTTGCTGTCTAAGCCCACCGCCCTGCCCTGCTTTGATTCTTGCGCTTGCTTGTGCCCCCTTCTTTCTTTGGCGCTTGCCTGGATCGCTATCTTACTAGCAGTAGTGCTGTTTTCTATTGGAGCTTCCCTTATTCCTTTTATCGAGCATAATGATTCGAATCTTGGTATAATTCTTTACCGAAAGAGGTCTCCGGCGACCCAACGACTTTCCGATGTGATTGAAAAGCAGCGGGGCATGGAACGGAGTTTAATTCATCGCGACAGGAGTTCACCATAAGAATGGGCCGGTCATCCAACGAAAAGGGGGGCTTCACCTGATCACTCTGAATCCGCTGATCAGGAAGAGAGAAAGGAAGAAGTTTTTTCTTTAGATAAAGCGGAAGTTCGTTCCTAGCCTCTTTGGCAGTAGCTAATCTGAATTCGTAACCCGCCATCTTTGGGCAGGAGTCGTCAGATCTTGCCCAGGCAAAGGAGCGATCGACACTCGCTCGCAAGTTTTAAGAAGTGGTAAGCGCAAGGACAAGTTTATTCATTCAGAAAGGGGAAGAGGAGTAGCCTAGCCTGGTTCTTTTTTGTTTTCCTGAGCAGTATAGTACGGCACGTGGGAAATCACAATCAGAGAGAAGTAACGATACGATAGATCCGCAGGAAATAGCGAAGTACATGAATTATCTATCTATCTCTTTCTTTATCTGAGAGAGAGGGAGCGAACTCTCGACATGCAGGCATATCGAGTATGTTCGTTCAACCATAACACAAGACAATTACAGGGAGGACGTACGTGTTCTCGGGCGAGTGCGGATGTAGTCTCGGTTAGTATACAAGATCATCAACGTGTACAGTAATAGGATGCGATTGTAGAGCCCCTTTATTAGTCACCTTTCGGAGTGGTTCTGCCTCTATTTGTTAAAGTCCCTAGCTTAAAATAAAGGGCCTTTTTCGCACGTTTAGGGACCCCTCGTACCCTTCCATCTGATCCAGGAGAGTCCCCTTTTGGATGAGCAAAACTGGCCATTCTGGACGTTTTCAGAATTGGGAGCTAGCCAACGCCAACCCTTTTTCCGACAGAGGAGCAGCTAAGAGCTCGACCCAGGCCTCTTCCTCTTTCCGAGAGATTCAAGAAGAAGGAAAAGCACTTGAAGCGATTAAAGCCTTGCTTGCAATAGGAGATCCGGATTTCATAAAAGAATCGTACGCACGAACCAAGCTAGGGATTCGCGCCTTGATTGCCCGCGAAAGCCGTAGCCCTTTAATTTAATTGCTTAGGAGAACCGGCCTTATTTAGTAAAAGCCTTTTCTTGCTTGATGCTTTCCTATCTCGAGTAATCCACCTATGAGATCGCTTGCACCAGCTTTTTTTTAATTCGGCCATAGAATCGAAGAACGGAATGGGGACATAGCGAGAGACTCTCGATTCGCTGCTCTATATATTTTGAGAAAGTGGAATAATAAAAGCCGTAGTACCGTACGCCCGCAACAACAACAACAAAGAAAAGGCCGATTTGAGAACGTTTGGAGAGGCTCACGGGGCTAGACCCATCGCAGACCACAAACAAAAGCCTTTACTAAGGCCTCATAAAAGCTTTTCAAAAGACTTGACCCCCGAAGAGCTGACTCAAGCAAGGGCATTTCGGCAGTTGGTCGGTCAAGACCAGTTGGGGACTTTCCCAAATCGACCTCAGCTACGCAACAAACACCGATACAAAGAAGGGGACCAGACTGGGGGAGGAGGAGAGGAATAAAGTAAAGGGATTCATTCACAGATGAGCCCTTGCCTATACCAGAGAGATTTGTGAGATCGATAGAGACAACGAGGCCAGGGGAAGAGAGCCATTCTTTCTAAGAGAACGGGAATACGGAATGGACCGATACGCTCGTTTTGGACCGACAGATAGAGACAAAAGAGCAACTACAGTAGCGACAGATTCCTCCTCTCCCCTCTTCTGCTCCTTCGATGAACTCGGCTATTGCTGCTTTCTTCCGAACAGCCTATTCTATGTGCCTAGTGTCAGAGAGACCTTTCTTCTATACGCGATTTCCTTGCCTTCCCTCTTCATTGCTAACCTCATCTCGTCTTATTCCGTTCGTGCCCTACGACTAGTAGTTCACTCACTCCCTAAACGGACACTTTAACAATAAGAATAAGGATTTCCGGGATCTAGCCTTAGTTTCTTTTTGAATCTAGTCTTTCTTTGTCTCTTTTCGATTTCCCGCAGGAAAGATAGCAAAGGAGACAATCCCACCCCCAACTCCCCATCTGTCAATGAGTTGCTGACCTAAGCTGTCGCTACCCCCTTCTTATAGAGAGTGCCCCGGGGAGATGCTTCCTATCGGGCAGAGAAATAAATGGAAAGACGCATGCCATGATTCTGATATCTTCTTTTGCTGCTGCTGCTGCTAAGCAGTTCAACCTTTCGATAAGAGTGAATCGGAATTACGATCTCTTCTCAAGATGGGAGCAAGAAGGGTGGACCCCACCTAGCATGAAGAGACCGAGTCTCCCGGCTAGAGTAGTCGACGCTAAGAAGAGCATGAATTTTCCTAGTTTGCTAAAGAGTACCGGATGTGAATCAGAGCTGGAGCTCAAAGAGTTCTTAATGAGGAAGCCGCCCCCCCGCGGTAAAGGACTCAAGTCGATTAAGTTTTTCGAAGTCTGGATCGGTCCCAATGCCTTCTATCGCCGTATTGAAGATTCCGCCTTTGAAGAGAAGAGGAATAGTGTTCAGTCGTAAGTGCTGCTAATGCTGCCTTACTTTTTCATTCTGCTTTTGAGCGAGTTGGAGTAATAAGGTAATCCTTTGCAGCCCCTGTATCAGTCTTGGTGGGAGCCCATGGCTAAGAAGTAGAAGACTATGGATAAGTCTCCACCCCAGGTGGAGAATCGCTCTCTCCCTATTCTGCTTCCCTAGAGCCTGTTGGAGTTGCGTTCTCTTCTACATGCCTGACTTCTCCCTTTGATTCTTTCATTCCTGACTCCGTGTCCGTCTAATCTAGTGAGCCAGAAAGGAAATTCTTAGATACTTCTGGGGAATACCAGTTATAACAGTAATTTACTTTAATAACGTGCTAGCGGTTCCTATAATACTAGCAAGAGTAAGAATAACTATAACGTAGATAATCTTTATAGTCTCCCAGGTCCCCTTTTACCAGTAGTTTCTAAGGCCAGTGCGTGCTACTTTCATCGCGTGGGAGTTATGAATTTCTATTGCTAAGCGCTTTTTTAAAGCAGTGAGCAAACAAAGCAGTTTGGACAAGCGAAATCCAGTAGGCAAGAGATAAGTAGAAGTAGGCGGCGGAAAAGTTCTTGTCTCTTCTTACTAAGGTGACTTCGTCTCTCTATCAGTAGTCCGCAAGTGGGTAAGTGAGCGAATCCAAGCTCCTTCCCTTTTTGTTTCAGAAAAAAAGACCTTTACCGGTCCAGCTAGCTTAGATGGAATCTGAAACCGACAGCAGCTTATTGGGAAGAAACATCTCGAGAAAGAAAAAGAAATAGGAATTGGTGCCCCCGTTTAGCTTTCACTTAGACTGGCCCGGACATCGAGATCTCGTTCCCAGCCAAGAACTAGATATTTCTACTGGCTTGGGACAGGCTTCCTTGGCTCACTGCTTTCTTGGGTGATTCTCCCTTCTACTCCTCTTTCTTTCAACGAATCTGGTGCAATCATGCCCTAAATGTTCAAAGCTCAAACTCCCCTTCACTCTCGGGACTGCCTCCCTAATCCGTTATGGCGAGCGGTATCGTATAATAAGATCAAGGCTGGACATTCATGCTCAGAAGAAGCTCTTCGAGAGTACGCTATGGGACTTTCGCCATCTAATGCCCCTAGTCTTAGTGTGTGGGCGATTACTGGGTTTCCTCTTGTTGCAACAAGCGGTCTTGTCGTATCCGCTGTTTGATAGAAGACTGCTCTTGAAGAAGCTGTGGGAATAAGCACTCTTGTTTCTTTGAATCGTATCATCCATGGCGAGTGCTATCGTATATAAGAAAACTGCTGCATTTAGGAGGGATCTGATCTGTTCATCTAACTATAAATTTCAGAAGAAAAATCGTAGCGTAGAAAGTCTTGCTTACTATCTCCTCAATCTAAGTAAGAGGAGATTTAAGCTTCTAGGTAGTGGCCTAAGCGCGTTGAAGCTATTGGCCTAGATGCTTAACACATGCAAGTCTAACGAAGTGTTCCCGGAGTCTGTGTCACGCTCTTTAAACGCCCTAAGAGCGTAAATCATCGGTTCCAATCCGAATAAGGGCTTCTCTTTTTTTCGGTATGCCGCTCCGCGAACAAGGAGCGAAAGAAGCAAGTGGGCTGTGGTGATGTCAGAATTTGCACCTATTTGTATCTATTTAGTGATCAGTCCGCTAGTTTCTTTGATCCCACTCGGTCTTCCTTTTCCATTTGTTTCCAATAGTTCGACCTATCCAGAAAAATTGTCGGCCTACGAATGTGGTTTCGATCCTTCCGGCGATGCCAGAAGTCGTTTTGATATACGATTTTATCTTGTTTCAATTTTATTTATTATCCCTGATCCGGAAGTAACCTTTTCCTTTCCTTGGGCAGTACCTCCCAACAAGATTGATCCGTTTGGATTTTGGTCCATGATGGCCTTTTTATTGATTTTGACGATTGGATCTCTCTATGAATGGAAAAGGGGTGCTTCGGATCGGGAATAAAAAATAGTGATAGGGCAAAAATAGGGGGGAAGGACAAAGGAAAGAGCGATGCCTACATTAAATCAATTGATTCGTCATGGTAGAGAAGAAAAACGGCGCACGGACCGTACTCGAGCTTCGAATCAATGTCCCCAGAAGCAAGGAGTATGCCCGCGTGTTTCAATGAGAACACCGAAAAAACCTAATTCAGCTCAACGTAAGATAGCCAAAGTACGGTTGAGCAATCGACATGATATATTTGCTCACATTCCAGGCGAAGGTCATAATTCGCAGGAACATTCTATGGTCTTAATAAGAGGAGGTAGAGTGAAAGATTCGCCAGGTGTGAAATCCCATTGTATTCGAGGAGTCAAGGATTTGCTGGGAATTCCGGATCGAAGAAGAGGAAGATCAAAATATGGTGCGGAAAAACCCAAATCGATATGAATGGAAGA
>Ga0157364_1000181_pt1 | contig 33336 bp, 13 predicted proteins | sample AttsexASBM2_FD_111476 | JGI IMG/M metagenome (GOLD analysis project Ga0157364, IMG submission 111476) | Fungus gardens microbial communities from leaf cutter ant in Ribeirão Preto, State of São Paulo, Brazil - Atta sexdens ASBM2 | ecosystem: Host-associated > Fungi > Mycelium > Unclassified ...
ATTCCGCGAGAATAAAGATGTGGGATACATCGGACGCCTCTGTGAATGGGATTATTAATATTTCCCGTCTTGCGCTTCTCTCTCTCTCTCTCTCTCTCTCTCTCTCTCTCTTTCTCTTTCTCTCTCTCTCTCTCTCTCTCTCTCAAATTCTATGCATTCCTTTCACAGAAATGAACACAAAATTTAAACGCATACTTTGCCATGTCCATGATAAATCTTCAATATTTAATTTTAATTGTAATTGTAAGAGAAGAATAAAATCATGGGTTATGTTTAATGTTACTAAACGAACGAAGTGGAGCAGAAATAGGAAAATGTAAGAGAACTTCTATATGGGAATAAGTAATGAGCATACAACACACATTCACTGCCTTACAACTTGAAGTAAAGTCATAATTGTATTCTCCACTGATTCAGCATACGTTATACGGTTATATTATAGTACGAGGTCTAAAACTTGTATATCTATTACATAATTTCAGAATATATATAAATAACATAAATAAATTAAATAAATTATATTTATCATTAGTTTTGATAAATATAATAATATTTAGGAAGATTACATATATTTTAATAAATAGTCAACTTTTTTAGTAGTATTAACTACCTTCCAACCATTCATATCGTATTTTCAAAATTATTATTATCTTTTTTAATTGTATATTAAAAAAAAAGATAATAATAGCAACTATAAAGGTGACAGTTATACAAGTTTTATATTTGGAAATAATGTACACACGTTGCAGATATACGTAGGCAGTTGCAAGGGCAAACTTGAGTAGGCAATAATGATGTATATCTTATAACTTACTGATTGAGTGAATTTATACCAATAAAGTTTGCAGCGTTTTAGTTATAATATGGAAAAATCTTCGCGCAACCCGTGTTGTACTGCTTAATATATCTGCAACATTTTGTACATTGAAGTTGAGTTGTTCTACATCTTTCGAAAAACTAAACTTTCAGTTTACTCGCGCTCTCACTCTCGCTCTTATCCGCTCTTTCTTTTATCCATTAGATAAATAATTACTATATAATTTATACGAAGATATAGAACAATCCGAGGGGGTGGGGGGGGGAGGAGGGAAGGTCTTGAATAAATTATTTTATAGTTAAATGAGCTTTTTTATATAATTTATTCAACAATTTCAATTTGTAATCATTATAACTATAAAATAAATCTATTCAACTATATATTTACATTAATTCTACCTATAAAACTTGTATAGTTGTAATTTTTATAATAATTGCCATTTCACATTTTTTTTCTAATTGTACGCAAATTTGTTTACAGCTACATAATAATTCTAAACCAAAAATGAATCGCGTGTGCATATAAATAATAAAGATGCTTTAAAAGAAAAAAAAAGTCAGTAAAAGTAGGAATACTGATACAACTAATGCAATGTAGAACTGTAGATATAAATTAGCATGTATGGCAGGCAAAAACTCAAGGTGGCGACAAAAACTACAACGCTGATACAGCATCGTTTGTCCGGAGGAAATGAAAGAATTATGCCATCAATCAGAACTTCCTAGGGCTCGCTTATATCATTACGTACGTTAAAATTTTTACAAGGCGGTGACCTGCAAATCCCTAATGCATACGTGTGTTATGTATTAGACGGATAAGAGTGAGAGAAAGAGGTGGCGTGTCAGGCGTGTGCTGTTTGGGGTGTACGAAGACGATCTCTGAAACGTCTGCTATGACTCGGAACGCGCCGCATTCGCGCGCGGAAAACCGATGTTTTATCCTGCTCGTCTAAATAAAATATGTCCCCCGCCTCCTAAATATTCAAGAGATACCGCCCGGTCTGTGTCATACGTAACGTACCGTTCCTTCTTTTCTCAACAACGATGCCAGATCCAACCAGATCCGCTCGCGCGCACGCACACCGACGTGCAACGGCACGCGGATGCAGGCATACGAAGTGACACGAACGAATGAAACGCATAAAAGGGAAAAATGACCAGTGCCGACGGAATGGCTTGTGTGCGCAGCTTCCAGTATTTCCCTCGGGCTTTCCCCGACACTCTGCGGATCTAGTATCCTTGCATAGTACGTTGCCTCTTGTTGTCTGATATACACGTATACACGTATACACGTATTCGGTGCAGAGCACGTGCGCCGCTGCACAGCAACGTGTGTACGCGCACGTGTGCTTGCGTTGTGCAATTCGTGAAATGAAATTTAAACAATACACAACTGACCCGCCGTCGGATCGAAGATCGCATATAACAACGCGTTTAAAATTTATTCGATAAATCGAATCATTGTTGGATACGATCCAGCCATCCCCCAATGGAAAACTCCAATTTTCGCGTCGCCGCCTCGAGAAAGTTTGCGTCACGTGTGCCACTATTTACGATATTTAACACGTAAATGAACTAGAAAATTATGATATTTTATGAACATTTGGAGTTGATCGTAGTAATTTGCCGCATCCAATTAACATAATTTATTACAGTAATTATGTGCAACACCTGTATGCTGTTGTACATTCTACGATATCGTTATCTCATAATAACCTTTTTAATTTTGTATTGAGTTGACAAGTTTCTGTTTTTTAAATGACGCAATTAACATCGAATAATTTACTAGTAAATGTTTATTCATAGTAAACATGTTGTGAAAAATGACGTTTCAATGTGCATTTTAAAAGAGATTTGCTGAAATTGATTGATTCTTTTTGCATTTGGCGTTGTTATGAATAAAAAGAACAAGCATTTTCGATATACTTTTAGTTAAATTTAGTTTAAATTTAATTTATCGCATTAATACGTGTTTATAAGGTGTTTATAAGGTGGTTTATGCCAAAAATGACAAAAAAATTTCAAAATTGAGATCTTTACCATTTCCATATTATATAAAATTATAATTATATTGGTATATAATTAAATTTAATGTTAATTTAATTATATACCAATATAATTATAATAAGATACGCAAAAACATGTGAGTAACAATTGGTAATAAGGCAGATAGTAATGCCTTATTACCTGCTGCTATAAAGCTTACCGAAAAAAGTCAGAATGATATAACTATGCTGTTTTATGGTTCTTTTTTTTTAATACTATTTCATGGGTTTATAAATTTTTTGTTTTGAGCAAATAAAACAGCAGAAAAAAATGTTCCAAAAGTAGGAAAATAATTATAGCGTTTTCTCTACTGAGAATATATAATTATAATCCTGCACTCTGAAATGCAATTGTATTGTTCTACTATGAAAACCAGTTCACATATATTTTAAGTGTTTAATCATTAAACTTCACTGATGACATAAATTTAATGTTCCATTGACAAAATTAATGTAAAAAATTGCACTGAGTTCAACTTTCTCTCCATTATCTTTAGAGATGTGAAAGACCAATGCAAATTGAAATTAAACTTGTGATATTATATTAATGATTAAGATTTGACATTATTCAAATTTAAGGAGATCTTAAAGACGAGATTAGTCGTAGTATAAGTAGGACTTCCACACAACTTAAATATTAACATATCACTACATACTACTACATACATCATAATTACAATATCTTACGCACACGTACACATAAATTTTTATATAACAATAACGTTTTAATTAGACATCTAAGTTCAATTTTAAGAATTTCACATTATTATTTCTTCGTTCAAACTACTAGGCTGTGGACTACTATTTCATAATTACAGCTGACTGCACAATTTTTATATGAAGCAAATGTTGTTATAATGTGATAGTTTTTTTTTGGAATACCATATTGGACTAGAAATGGTAAAGATCTCAATTTCGAAATTTTTTGTCATTTTTGACATAAACTTCACCTTACAAACACGTATTAATGCGTATACTATACTTTAATCTTAGAAAAGAATTTCCAAATCTAAAAAATGTAAAAGAGAAAAAAATGTAATTGTTATATGAAAATTATATGGTTTAGTCGATAATATTGATGGCTTTAGGAGCCCCTTAATCTTATATCTTAATATTATATTTAGTTGATGTGCCTAATAACAACTGCGCAATGACAATAACATTTTAATGTTTAAAAGTTTTGAAACTTTTAAGGATTAAATAAATAATTTAGAAAATTATTGTAAAATAAGAATAATTTAAGTTTGTGTAGTTATATGCTTTTATTATTATAGGTAAAGTCATAAAATGAACAATAAAGAATAATAATGTGTTTTATTATTATGTGTTTTATTAAACTAAATCTGCACTGATAAGAAATAGGAATTAAAGACCTATAACGCAAAGCTGGATCTTTGATTCTTAAATAGTTCAATATGAATTGTATATATTATACATATAATATATATATATATATACACATATATGTATAATACAGGGTATCCCGTTTTAGCCAATGTTTGTAGATAGAGCAGACTAAACTGAATCGAAAAATTCTCTATTAGACTGAAGAAAAAAAAAATTTTTTTAATCGGCCACTTAGTTTAAAAGCTTCCATACCAAAAGAACACCCCTAAATTTTTATCAAAAAATATTAAGATTTAGAGGTCGCTAGTGAACGATTTTTAAATAAAAGTTTCGATTTTCCCTTAATACATGTTTGATTTGATGCAAAAATGGCTTAAGTCGGATTTTAAAAGTGGTACTATATGTTTTTTTGGTCGCTGAACACGATGCAATAATTCATTTAACTCTACAATACACGTCTTAAGAAATACAGCCTGATTAATAATGTGAAAAATAATAATGTGAAAAGTAATAATGTGAAAAATATGATAATAAACAAGGATTAAGGTAGATATCCAAAATCTGAGATATTTTTTTATGATTACAGACATGATTTAATAATGAATTTCCCACTAAATAGTCTTCAATCCAAGAGTAATAAATTCATGATGAAATCAATAGATAACGTTTAGCAGAAATGCCGTTCTCTCATATTAGAGGCCTATCTCGTAATCAGAGGCTTTCCTCTATATATATAATTCACATTGAATTATTTAAGCATCAATGAGTACATATTATACAATATATATATATATATATACACATAATTCACAGTGAATTATTTAAGCATCCAATTTCGATTGTTATAGGCCTTTAATTTATTTCTTATCAGTTGTGTTCTCGCATGTACAGTCTAATAAGATTCTTATTATTTAAACCTAATAAATTAATTTGGTTTTATTGCATAAGTGCGGTTTTATTGCATTTTTATCGAAATCTAGCCCAATGCTGGTGCTGCACCACCAGCTGTTTTCCCAATAGAAAATTATTATTCAAATTCAGCAAATTAAAAAAATGCGCATTGCAATTTTATTTTTCAAATTTTTTCTTTACTATAAACGAATAAATTTACTACTAACTTTAAACTCGATGTTACTCATATCACAAACAAAGGGAAATTATTATTCAATATTATTGTGTCATCTTAACTATAAATTACATTGTTATTTATTTATCAGTTACATTCTATACTACTCTATAGCTCCAATACAACAGTCGCGTCATTAAATTATAGCAGTTGACAAATAATATATTGTTGCAAGACGCATTTTAATTGAACCCTTTAATGAAACATCAATGTCGTTAAGCGTTTATTGCCGAATATCTAGCATATAACAGCATAAAATTATGATCATTGCGTCACATTGTATCCCTTGTATCGCTGACTGTGCATGCCATTCATCATGAATATATACATCTCATATTTGTTACATACAAACGATAATAATGTGCGGAATGCTTGCTACAAACTCACATTCGACATCGACGGTGATCCTTTTGCTGACCGTGGGCGGCACACCATTGGTCGCGATGCAGAGATAAGCACCCATTTCGCTGCGTGTGATCCTCGTCAAGTTTAATTGCTCGCCATCATACAGGTTCACTGCAACCAGAAGCGAGAATTGATTCAGCTTGGCCGAGGGCGCAAATATAGTTCATGGAAACAGGCAGATATATACCTTCGCGTAAGCAATGTTTCATCCTCGTTATCTCGTAAGCGAAACGAGGAAGACGGTTATGCAAATAGTTCGGTTTGAAATTTAACAACCTACAGCTTTACGTGACGCACGGACAGCTCTTAACATTTAGAGCTAAAGCTTGACACGCAAAGATGAAATATCTCGCGACAAACAGAGTCTCAACGTTTAAAACTTACGATGTAATTGCTAAAAGAATCAGAATTAAATTAAGTGCAAATAGAATAGAAGAGAGTTGCCAAATATATATTACTTAAGTAATCTTTTATATATTATATTTTCCGTTTCGTACCGGTTTGTACGCAAATGAATATTGGAAATTAATGTTTCAGGTATCTATTATTACATGTTCAACTCTTTATATAATAATATATATTTACAGTAACAAATTAATTTGTTCTTTTTTGTAACATTCTGCAAAAAATATGATTAGACAATCACATACATATATAGTACATATTTAGTAATTTTCTTCTATTGATCCAGTACGAAATTGAAGTATTCTATAATGAAGCAGTAAAGTTACAAGAATTCAGAATACGTTTTCACTGCTGCGTGATTTACGCCCTCGGATATATCCAGATATACATTAGTCTATTACAAAAGTTTTTAGTGAGAGATTTGTATTTTACAAGTAAGATTGCAGTAAAATTACAATATAAGAAAGTCACGAAACGGGAGAAATGAGACTAAGTTAATACTAAAAGTCTCTTACATTTTCGTTAAAGTTAGTTTCAGTTGCGTTAGGATTTTTCTTCCATTAAATTCTTTCTTGTTAGATCGAGTTCGTGCAAAATCGTTATATGACTGTCACAAATAGTTCACAAACTACACAAGTATTAAGATCAGCCAACTCGCGTGATTAGGATTTTTGATGTCGTTATCAGTGAAGATGTATACATTAGCTTCGTGTCTACGTTACATCAAACGACGATTTACGAGGAAACTTTCGCTGGCTCTTTATCACGGGAGAAATAACTGGCAGGAGTTAATAGAGAACAGAGAGATAGGAAGAAGCAAAACGATCGACACTCCGTGACAAGAAATTGACGATATAAAGCTAAATTATTATCGTTATAAGACAGAAAATGAACCATTTGCTTTTTGAGAAATATTAATAAAAGTAATTTAACTCATTGTCAGTATTATTGTATTCGAATAATAATATCTAACAATACAAAAAATTTAATACGCGATACGTTTTTAGAAAAATAATAAAAGAAATTTTTTTAAAACGAAACAAGTGCACCAAGTATGATGCAATGTGTAAATGAAAATTATAATATTATAAATGATATATTTTATCCTCCCGTGACAAAAATGTTTTAAGTTGATGCTTACAATTGGTAAATCCAAGATCGATAATGATATTATGTCGACGCGAGTAAATTCTGAAATGATTTGTAATAGTTCATACAAGTTTTATAGCCAGTAAAATACAGTAGTTCGTATAGATTGTGATCTTCCCAAAAGGATTATTTTTGATAATAAATTACTGACTGGTAACGCAATTGGTGAGAGAACGAAATGGACTGAGAAAGGAGTTTCTTTCCGACAGGAATTCGATAGAAAGAAGAAGGGTCCCTTCTGCTTGTTTAGACGTGATATTTACTTCTTTGTATAATGTGATACTCTTCCTACAGGTAAATCTCAAATTCAATATGTATTCTTCTCTAAGATTAGCTACAATAAATAAATAAATAAACTTTATTTCTACGATCCGTCATACTTTGAGTCATATTATTATTGGCATGTTAAATTATACTATGTCTTTTGTCTATAGATACATAGAAAGAATAGTTTTGCTAAAATATAAATATAAAAAATTTAGCTATACAGGATGTTTGGTAAATTTTGACAAAGCGTGTAAATAGATAGAGCGAACTAAATTGAATAAAAAAATCCACTATTATTTTGCAATGTTCAACGAGATAATTTTTAAAGATTGTCAAATAAGCGGATAAAATCGACGCAAATAAAAACAACTTTAAGGGGATAAAACAGAGTAAAACCCTTAAAAAAAGGCTTTTTTAAATTGATTTTCCTAAAAGTAGATAATATAAGCCTTAGAAAAAATATGAATTGATATATCAATTGGATGCACTTTTTTAAGAATTTTTAAGAATTTTTGTATGACTAAATATATTGTTTCATTATAGACTTCCGTGCTCGAAAAACATGATTTATCGCCAGCGTAAAGAACTCAAGTAATTATCTGAAATGAAAATTTTTTAAAAATTTCGAATCTGTATGAGTGGAGTTTTACTACTCCCTTAATAGTCGCAGTTAAGCGTAACGATTTTTTAAAGTAATTCTTTTTTACAAAACGATGGTTTAAAAAAAAATTTAATTTCGCTATATTTTGAGCCTCTTAAACATCTCGCCTTTTAAAAACTAACAGTTAATAAAAAAATCGCTATACTTAACTGAAACTATTCATTATGAAGCTGCTGTTCAAAGCTGAAATCGATTGGTCGAAAATTCGAGTTATAGACGCTGCCAGTTGAAAAGTGTAGTTTTGAGAAAAACGCATTAAAGTTTCAGTGTTGATTATTTAATAGAAATCTATCTATTTATCTATTTATCCATCTAACTCCACTGTACTATGCGCCCATTTGTTAAAACACTCACATAACTCGAAAAATATTTCAAATTTCAAAAAAACCCTCTAGAAGCATATTTTTAAGACATAAATGATTTAAAAAAAGTAAAAAAAATGTTTCGCCTTTTCGCTCTGTTTAAGCTATCTCCTTATTCCTTCAGAGTTTATGAAATAACTTAAAGATGTTTTTTAGAAAACTTTTAAAGTTACTTTGAAGTGTCGATTTTTTCCATATTTTGCTCATTGGCTAAAAAAAGTTACGTAAATTGCAAAATGATAAAAGACTTTTCAACTCCCTTTAATCCGCTCTATTTACACACGAATGTTTTATTAAAACTTACCGGGTATCCTGTATATATATATATGTAGATCTGAATAAAATTTTATTGACAATTACATTGTTCGACATTTAATACTATTTTTATAATACAAATAATCGTTTTTTCGATGTATTTTTGTCTGCTAAATACAAATCCGTTAGTTAAATATGACTGTCACGTTACAATTTTGAAGAAGAAGCGACGTCAGAGATGGAAATGATGATTTTTATGAGGCGTGACAAGTTAGTTATTCTTTTTCTAAAAATTAAATTGACTTTGATTAAACTGGAATACAATTGGAGAGCAGTTTATGCGAGACGTTCAAACTAGTTGCTAGAATGCAAAATTTATTGCAGCATTATCATGCTTAAGATTTTTACATAATTATTTTGATGGTCGAACAAAATTATTTTTAGATCTGTGTGTATCTAGTTGAATTTTTAGATACTTGAACAAAATTGTTCTTTCCATATACACTTATAATATCAAGTCTCGGATGATGTTATCGCAAAAACGATCAATGTCAATCGTACAAACTTCATCTCGAGAACGCATCTCCACAATGACAATTAATGAACGCGAATCATAAGAATGGATTCGGACCATCCGAATCGACGGCAGCGATACACACACCTTCCTCTCTCGGAGGGATGGCGTTCATAAATCTTTATCTCAGTTTGCTTCGGCTTTGCTTGTCTCCTAGTCTCGCGATTAACCAACCCCCTACCATTAGAACGGGCGGCGATGTTTCTTTCACGAGACAGCTCTGCTCTGCCAGCTCTATGGTACCTTGCCACGTGCATTCACCGTAGGTCGGACGCGGCATGCAACGCCGCCGATTGGCAGGGGCAAGGCGATCGATCGGTGCGAATAATTGAGAGAACACGCGAAATCCGAGCCTGAAGAACGGTGGCGGCCGGCGCGACGTAGTCTCGTCTCGTAGATACCAAGTGATGTGATAACACCCGTCCGATAAACCGCCGTTGTTGTGCTGTGAGGCAAACGATCGCCGAGTAGCCGGATATCCGCGTGAAGCGAAAAGCGGAAAAAAATATTGACGGAGAACGTAAAAACGTATATTTCTTCGACGAGAACAAGCGCTCGATTTTCTCTCGCGACTATCACAGCGATTGACCGCGTGAATCACGTGAATCCCTATCGTCGCCTCTCGTTTTTCGTTTAATCGCTTCAATTAATATGGCGTCTGACCGCTGCTGTCAAGGCACGCGTTTGAATTCGACGTTTAATCGGATACGAAGAGATAACTGACTGTACAGGTAAAAATAATAATATTCAGACGATTAATTCGAGAAAAATTCATAAATTTAATTTTGTTTAATTCTCTCAACACTCAGAGCGTTTCATTCCAATTCAGCCGAGGAATTTCTCGCAGAATAACTTTTTTCCTATTCTGGATTTTAATCAATGCATTTAATCAATAGAGTTAATCAATGTATCGAAAATAATCTTGCTTTTTACACCAATGCGTTTTAATCATGTTAAATAATTGGATACATTCATTATCGAAGATTACCTTCGTATTACCGCGAACTCGGAAAAAAACAATTATGCGAAAAAATTTCAGAGAATAATATATTGTACACATAAAAAAGATGTGTATACATACATTTTACACATACTTACTGATAAACTTACACAGTTGCAACGTTGAAAGTAGAAATCAGAAATAAAAAATAATAAATTTGAAATTTTTAGAAAAAGAATTGTAAAGTCAAAAGAAGAAGAGAATAGTAGAAGGAAAGAGAGAGAGAGAGGGAGAGAGAGAGAGAGAGAGAGAGAAAGAGAGAGAAGGAGGGAAAAATCATGAGATTCCGACATAATTTCGCAGTTCATCAAATGCAGAGTCCAAAATAAAACATTGATCGATTGACGCGCCTCAAGCAAGCCTCTTTTAGGTCTCTCGGATGCAATATGTCGGATAAAATATTTGCAATGAGTTTTTGATCGTGGTGGCACACCGGTCCTTTCGATACAAGTTCATTTCGCCATCAACTCATCCGATATTAATGTATTCCGCCGTTCTTCGACGAGTCCGGGAATATTTAGATAGCGGGTAGCTCAAAGCCCGGATGCAAATCGATACATCGGATTGAGCAAACACTGATAGTTATTTTTAAGGATGATTCGCAATGAAACTTTCGCTCGGCCGTATAAAAGCTTGCCAGAGGCAGAGCGGTATCGCGGATGTGAGATATATAAATAAATACATATATAAGCTCTTACCGATATTAATTATTGGAGATACCTGAAAAATATTTTTTTGTAACACGCAACGTTCGATGAAAATTGAAATCTGTCGAAATTGCCGAGCTCTGTGAAATAATGTATGCCAATGTGTGTATGACAAAATTGTCGAAGGATTTAATAATATACATGATAAAAGTGGACGTGCGGACAGCGCGAAGAATGCTTTGAATATCCGAACGCATTGCTTTGATTGTGTATAAAATGTAATGGACAATTCGTGCAATGAATAATGATGAAGTTAAAGGTATGACATTGTCGATAAATCATTCATCATTTGCATATATCTTGTTACGAAAACAATAGAAGAAGTAATCGGCAAGAATTGTTAAAGCAAGACAAGAAATATTCATTTCTGAGACCGCGTGATACGTGCTTTTTGTCCTGCACTTGCCCACGCATATTTTAGAGTCTCTCGTAACACATCAGAATGTTGAAGACATAAATATTCATGAGATGTTCTAGCTAGATTAGTTCTATAATTATCATACTTTCTGTAGCCGATTTTGGCATCTATCGTGCTACTATTAAATAGAATTTAACTTATTTTCAAATATTCATACACGTTTTCATTCTATTTGTAATATTCGCAATTTTTGAAGATCTCAATTCATGAACAAAAATTATGAAAAATTAATTATCCTAATCTTTGTATAATCCAAACATCGTATTCGCTATTAGGAATATAATTTTATTTTCAGTCGTGTTGAATGAAATTACACTTGCAAGTTGCGTTTATCTACATTTGCATTTTCCTCGGTAACCGTTCCTCGGCTCGTAAGTCAGTCTTAACATTTCCATTCATTGCGGTTTATCTTCATTCAACGTCTTTTCACTCCACAGTTTGTCCCTTGAGGCTTAGCTTAGCTATCTACCGCGTCGACTACCGTTTCTCCCGATCGATAAATTGGTTAAATATATAAATAGAGGAGAAGCGGTCGCACGAGAAATGGCGCGTATGACACGTATTAATAAAACATCGAAACTAATCTGCGAAATTTTACCGCCTTACCATCCCCCCACACTGATGCGAGGTGTGCAAAGGGTATTAAATAATATTACCAACTATACCGGAGCTGTGGATACATATGCACATGTATGCATATGTACCTACCCTGCCGAAAACTTGGAGGTAGTGCGAGCGCGCGCGAGCGGTACCGGTGCTCCGTCATGAATTTGTATGAAGCTTTAAAGGGGCTCAGATGCCCCGAAGCGCGGCTTTGCAGATGTTTGAACAGAAATTCCGGTCTTTTACGATCCTATACGCGGTATGGTGACGATGCGAGAACGGAACGACAGCGATCATGGACGAACATGAGAAAAGGCGAGAAGGAGGACTAGTGTGCGGATAGTGCAAGATGCAGAAGGGATATGAAAGGTTCTCAAGTGGTCGGGCCAAACGAAGACGACGGCGAGTTGTGATGAAACTGTTTGTAATAAAATAGTTAGACGGGAAAATTGCGCGGAATTTATTACCGGATATATTATTATCGGAATTATAAAATCGACCGTGCTCTTCAAAGCATATTTGCGTTTACATATAAAAATTAGAGATCATGACTTTGGATGGAAATATGTATTTACTGTTGAAGCGTACAATTTGTGCGTAAATGTTGGAATATATAGAAAGCAATAATCAAGAAAAACAAATTTATCATACTGATTATGAGAGAAAAATGTTTGATATTTGTGACTATTGCATGATAAAAAATTATGATTAGGATTTTTCCATTTATATGATTATTACTGTTATAATGTTAGCAATAATAACCTTATATTATTATTTTATTAATCTTATATGTATAATTCTCTTAAACATAAAAAAATTATGTGTATCAATATTTATAATAATATTTCAATTATTATATAAAATAATTATATAAAATAACAAGATGAAAAAAATGGTAAATGAAATAAAATTTTTATTTGAGTAAATGAAATCACAATTATAGTAAATAAAAACTATATATATTTTAATTTCATTTATTATTTATGATATTAAAAACTAAAAAGTATGTTAAGAAAAAACTAAAAATTTTCAAGCATGTATATAACCATATTGATAGTACAATTAACATTTTTCATACTTAAGGGGATCTTAAAGACGTTTAGTTATTGTCTAAGTAGAGCTTACACACAAACGATTTATATCTCATTGACACATCACTACATACAGAATGTAGTAGGTATTTCAATATCTCACGCACATATATACATAAATTTTATAACAATAACATTTTAATTAGACGTCTAAGTCCAATTTTAAGAATTCCACATTGTTTCTTCATGCAAACTAATCTGTAGATTACTATTTCATAAATATAGATTGCACAACGCGACAGCTCGAGAGCGCTATATGGGACTAACAATAAGAAATACTTAAAGTACTTAATGATCTCAATTTTGAAATTTTTTTACATTCTCGACTATTGACTAAACTCCACTTCACAAACATGTAATGCGTATATTTTAATTTTGGAAAAGGATTTTCAAATCTGTAAAAGAAGAAGAAAGTAATTGTTATACAAAAATGGTATGGTTTAGTCAATAATACGGCTTTAGGATTCTCTTAAAATAACTATAAATTATGATAATTGCAACTATTTTTTTTTCTCAATGTACCAACATTAGATATCAATATTAGATACATGGAAACAACGGTTTTGCTGATATAGCTAAAAATTTAACTAGATACATATCTGAAAATATAATTTTTTAAGCTTCAAAATAATTGCATAGGACGTCCAAATATGATAATGCTACAAAAGTTTTGAAATTAATCAATTTGAACTTTCTACATAAGGATTTCAATAGTCCAACAAAACTGTTTTTGTTGATCTGAAAAACTATAACAAATGTTTTTCACAATCTTATATAATTTTAAGTGACATAATCTTATTTCTCGGATTTTGATTTGCAAGATAAAAAAATTATTCAAATTATATTAATTTTAAGCACAGATATATTAATTTAAAATACATTGATAGTTGCTCTGCAAATATCAATTAAGTAAAAAATCATTTTTCCTGTGTGAAAATGTTCAAATTAAATAAATTAAGTTTTACAATTGAACGTAGTTTTATTTATAGTTATTCGGTTTCCAAAATACGTGTAAAACACAATTGCTAATTTGAAATCAATGTAATATCTACATTTACCAGTCGTCATTCAATTTTATTATAATTTGATACAAGTTTAATTTGATACAAATTTTTGATTCAAATCATGTACTCAGTCCGCTCGTTTTTATCGTTTTTATCGTTTATATTGTTTACACCATTGTAATAATTTTTATAACTTATAGACTAATTCTTTTATAAAAATAGAGTAAAATGAAACAAATAACCTGATCGTTTCTTAATGAAGAATAGATCTTCTAATGCAAAAAACATTAACAAACAGACATTGTTTTTGAACAATAGTTACAGACAAAGGCACTTAATTACGACCTGAAGCGAAAGTAATTGATGTTAACTAATAGTTTTTGTCGTTATATCTGATATTGTAAAATAAAATTGATCAATTAACATTACAAAATGTCGCGAATACCTTTTGGATTTAAATTTCATGAGCTCGTAAGGTGCGATAATTTCGCATATAATTATACGAAATAATATGCGTAGACGTTCGTCAGCGGTTAGTAATGTATCGTGTTAACGGAAACCGTGGAAAATGTTTGCTTATCGCGAATGTTTGCAATCCATCACCAAAATGCAAACGGTAAAGAACGATGTGGTTTCACTCGACATTGCAAATTGACGCGTGCTAGCGCGCGATGTTTTACGACAGCATGCTTTCAGGATGATTTAAAATCCTTCCTTATCATCACTCTTCACTTTGAAAATGCCACGAGTAAAATACGCGAAGACAAAAAGCACAATGTTGATGGCCTATTTGTAATACGTAAACCGATAAAACTAATTTATCTCGTATTTTTGGATAAATAAAATCAGTGACCATAAATATACATATTAAACATATGTACACTACCATTCAAAAGTTTGGAAGTATTATTTTTTTAGAATATTAAAACAGTGATATCACACAGTAGGTATTTTCAAAGAAAAGAGAGACTTAACGAGAAACTTAACTGTTTGCGTTTTAACTATTTATTATACTATTAGTATAGTGAGTACAAAAGTATTCGTACAGAAAAATTTTTGTTTAATCTTATTTTTAGAAAGTAAATATTAATTTATTAACAAAGAATGAAATAAATTGCACATTTCTCAAAATTATTTTATTTAAAAAGATATATAATACATGTATATTTTAATAATGAATTTAAATGAAAAAAATTTATTATTTGAACATACAAAGAATATGCATACAGAGAGAAAGTTAAAATTTTTTACGATTATGAACACACATTATTTTACGAAGTTCTATTAGAACTAAATATACCTAATGTTAATAAATTAATAATTAATAATTAGTATTAATTTTTACAAGTAATTATTTAAATAAAAAATTATTTCTTTACGAATATTTTTTGAATTTACTGTGTGCTTCTAATCATATTTTTAAAGAAATATTTCATTTACAAAAGTTTATCAAATGTTATTTTTGTTTATCAAATGTTTTTCTATCAAGAAAGAATAAAGTTTAAATAAAGTTAAAATAATTGTCATTGTCATATTTATAACTTTTTACAGTGTAGTTAAAATATCGTGTAAAAAATAATTTTAATTAAATAAATTAAAATAATTTGTTTTTTTTTAAATAAATTTGTCAGTAATTAAAGTGGTCAGTAATTAAAGAACTCATATCGGTTTTTTTTATAATTGAGTTTTTATATCCACTATATATAAAATATGTTAAAAAATTAATATTTATTCGTAAGGCTTATTACACACTCTTGTTGCAGATATTTACTACATTATATTGTATAAAAAATTAATGAGTAGTAAATAGTCAAAAAATTTATATGTACAAAGAGAAATTAAATAATATACAACATTGCTACGTGGTGTAATAATCAGATAATAATTAATGTAATCTGTAAAAAATCACTTGATTTCGCTCGCATAAACTTATATGATATTTTATAAAACATTTTTTGTGATTAGTTTTATCCAAAATCTAGCTGCCAAAGGCTGCTATAAATATAATAGTTATTATTTATTCTTTTTAGGCATACATTATTTTAAATATGAAAAATTATTCGAAATCTGGCTAAAAGAAGGCAACAAGGATTATAATCAATATATCAGAAATATAAATCAATATATTATGAGTACATGTGTATAAATATATTGAATTGTTCATTAAGATATATAAATTTATTATAAAATTTAGTTGGATAATTCTTTTTTAAAAATACATATGATGTAAAAGTGCTTTAATTTTCAAAATATTAAAAAATGTCATGAGAAATATTTTTTGTTATTAGTATGTATGATCATTTACGAATTTTGATGAGAATATTGAAGGTTTTGACCAAAATCTTGAGTTCTCTAATCCATAGTGTGGTTGTTCAATCGCTCAACATAAATAAGTTAGGTATTTCTATTTGGTATTCGGTAGCAGCAAACCGATACAACACATTTCGGTGATTACAAGGATCGATCTGGCTACAAGACGATGTATCGGATAGATGCAACAGCCGGCCGTCTGCATCAGGATGTAACTGAGGAGTAGTCGGATAGTACGATTAGCCCGGGCACGGTTATAAACCGTTCCAAGTGGCAACTGAGCGATTAATTTTCCGGCTTGCCGGCAATTGACTCTCTTCGCACGACCCAAAAGCAGCTTGGGACAACGGGTTGAACGGGTTACACGTGCCACTAATTATTTTATAACTGAATCACGCAATTGCTCGTAATAGCAGTGACTTTGTTACTGAGGTACAGCTACGAATATGTACCGCTATTGTTAAAGCTAGTTCTGTAATGCTAAATGGTCGAACTACTGAACTAAAAACATTTATAAAAACAAGTTCATCTCTTTTGCTGTCAATTATCAAAAATGTCAAGGTTATATTATTTACGTAATAAATAATAATTATTATTTAATAGTGAACAATCTCTTAATTATTTTATTCAAGTCAGTCAGTCATTTTATTCAAATCAGATTTAATAATTCAATACTCGAAAACTATATATAAATAAACATTATAGACCCTATCAAAAAGACATATTTATTTTAATATTAAAATTCTGTAAAGAGTTTATTGCGAAAAAGATTTCTACTGGGATTTAAATTTGGATATTTTTTATTCTATCTTACAAATTCGATTACTGACAATGAGACATGTGGTAATGTTATCAGTATATGTTGACATTTACATAACATTTATTTCATTCATTTATTTTGTGTATTTATTTTATTAATTATGGAATAAGCAACACTTACAGAACACATACAACATGCCAAATCATTATTTCGCATATTTGCGAAAATAATTTCATGAGAAGTTTATAGTTTTTAAAGACAAAAATATAGTAAGATAAATAAGCTACACAAGCAAAGTGTAAGCGTGCATATTTGTCCTTTTGTTTTCTGATTCGTGAAACTCGATGAATCAGCGAATTATAGGCAAATTGGTTTAAAACCACCCCACTACTACTAATATATATATATATATATATATATATATATATATATATATTCTCTTCTCAGAGAGTACTATTTCCACATGCGATTCCATTCAATAATCAAGTCTGGGACACACGTTGAAAATTCCCGAAGAACACAATTTCATCGTAAAACTGATCAATGTATTAAAACTAGTCCACGTAGCGCTGACACTACCTCCTGGGGCGGATATCGTTGTCCGGATGTCAACGTGTCCCAGATGGCGTAGACATTAACCCATGAGGAACGTATGCGAGAACCAACCGCCGTGTTACGGTCAGGAAGCTGTTGCGGTTTCGGCCTTCAGATCAAAATGTCTCCCCGGGAGAGCACTAGCAGGATGCATCCAGCAGTCGATAACGTTTCACGATCACAATGTCTAATTGAGAATATTTCAGTCGAATCCAAAAATATTATTTCGTTAAAGAATAGATGATAAAGATTCAACATAACGTTATTAACTTCCTAATCCTTTGGAAAGAACAGTTTTACTAAAATATCTAAAAATTTAATCTAGATATAACTCTGAAAGTAATGTCTTAGATCATTAAAATAACTATGTAGGGCGGCCAAGCTAATTGCTAGAATGTCAACACTTTCAGCAGTACTCCAAATAACATTCAATTGTCACGATAATGATCGAAATGACATTATCTTGATTGAGATTTGATGAAATTTTTCAATGACTTTTATATTTAATGTTATTTGAATTACTCATACTTGAGCTTCTATATAATTATTCTGATAAATCAATATAATTATTTTCAAATTTATATCTAAATTTTTTAATTTTGGTCAAGTATTTAAATTCTTAAATACTTCAATAAAATCAGTTTCTTTCGTACAACATTATTATTGTTGTCGAAATGTTTTTGTTGGTATCAATTTTTTGAAGATTGGTATATTTAAATATTATAACAATATTATAACAATAAAAAAATTTTACAATATCACATATTTGATCAATGTTTCACAGCCAATTCTGCTGTTTAATTTATATTAATTTAATTATTATCAATTCAATTTAATTATTATTGTAACTTTTAATATCCTAAACTATTCATTTATAGTTGCATAAATATTTTTTTTTCAATTGAATATTTATGGCGCGATTCAATTACAAAATTTTAATTAAAATATATGCCTGATGCCTCTTTTTATTACTCATTGTGCATACAGTTATTTAATTTCACAGATATTAATTAGCTATGTTTCCAGAGTTTAATAATTTTTGTTACTATTTTCATCAACTTATCAAAAGTCTATTGATATATTTTTGGCATTTGTGTGGATTCATAAACAAAATTTTTTTATCGAGAATTTTTCCCTCCGGTTTGCGGTGAAAATATTTGTGGTTATAGAACATCGAACATTAACGCGAGCAAGAGTTTCCAACGTTTCCCCTCTCGCTCTTCAATCTTGATATCAAAATACAACTGTCAGCGAACATTCATTGACATGCTTGAAGCAGGTAAACATCCTCGAACAGAATCGTCCATCTGGCACATTCGGGGTTCGACGATCTCGATTGTCGGAATTTGGAGCTCAGCCGAAGCCGTACCGGTTCTGCCTATCAGCTCAATAGTTCCAGTGCACACCGTGAATAACACAGGAAAGCTATGCTTCCGAGTAGGAGCCGTCGGGTACGTAGGAACTGCTAGATCGCTATTTCGCAAAATTAATTGAATTACGTCGACGGAGCGTGCAAAGCCGGGGGACGCTGGCTCTTCTTTATGCACCGAGTTCCTTGTAAACAGGAAGTACATCGAATTACATTCCGCGCGACAAAAAGGTACGATCCTGAGGGGCAGCGTGTTTCCTCGACTTATGTGGATAACGCAAGCGCATACACGCGAGAGATCATATTCGCTTCGATATTCATCAATAGAGACGGGCAAGTTTCATACACGCGATCTCGAAGAACGATCTGTAGGCTACTGAAATGTGCATGTAAAAGTTAGAATTAATCGTGGCCAAAGGAATGCGATTACCCTGCAAGAATTCTCGGTCATTTACATAGTACGTTGCATCAGAAATGGCTTAATCCACGAACTGTGAGCGGGCTGATTCTATTTGCTTAGGTTTCGCGGTAACGGTGGCGGAGGTTGAATGATCGCGTGCACAGCCTCAAAAGAAAGTGAATGAAGAAGCGCAATCTTGCTAACAGGACACTTTAGCCAAGTCTACTTTCCATTTTCGCGTTCGCGGTTTTCTTTTCACCCAGGCAATTTCAGCTAATTGAAACGTCCCAACTTGTATCCCGACTTTCAGCCACAAGTTGAAAAAGAATTCGAAAGATGTGTAATACAAAAATTATACGTCAAAGTGATATTTCTTTTTGAATTAATTTTTTTTTCATCATTTTGAATGAAGTTATCTTGATATTGATATTTATATAGATTCGTCTCTCAATTTCATTAGATTTTTTTAAAGAACCCCACATTTTTCATTTACAACTAAATGTGTTGTTGCTAATCGTAAACATAAAAGAAGAGCAACTAGAAGAATCGAGAGTTGCACTGAGAGAAAAATAGTGTTAATTAAATTTGGCAACATTGATAATATTATAGTATCTGTAATTAATTTTATAATGTAATAGCTATATAACTAATCGTAAACATAGCTATTATTCAACACTGTAGAACTATAGTTATAGCAACAATATTTGTAAATTGTTAATTGTAAACTAGTAATTGATAGTAAAATAATACTTCAACTACATTAAATAGTTACTTATATATAAAAATAAGACACAACAATAAAATTTTTCTAGTTTAGACAAACATTTATTTAAAATAAAGCACACTATATAGTAACTAATAAATCATATTATATAGTAACTAATTAATTATTATTGAGGTAACTTTAAAACAATTTTAAAACAACTTTAAAAAATACATTGAAAATCACTAAGTCATTCAGTCACGAGCAGTATGCAGCATTGCCAGAGTAACAGTGAAATTCAATTTCTTCTAACAAGAAAATTTCCACCATTCAGCATACTATAAAAGGCGTATTGGGTTTGAACTCCAAAAACAAACGTAAATAAGAGATACATCAGTTTTTAGTTCTGGGAATCGTTAAGAAAATCCGAATGGATTTCGATCGGAATTATTCAATTATTCCTTAGATTTCTGTTGTGTTTTTTGGGGAAAACGGAATAATTCCGATCGGAATCCATTTCGACTTTGTTCCATGATAGGTATCCTGTACCAAAATTCAACCTTAAAATTCTTGGAAGTTATTTCTATATATAAAATTCTGTAACTATGTATTATAAAATTTTAATAAGAAAATAAGAATTACATGAATTAATAAAATATAGAATATTAATCATTTGAAGTGTAGGCAATAATAACTAGCAATAAATAATTAACTGTAATAATACTAATAACTAATAACTTAGTTCATGTATCCTATTAATATTATTCTTATTAAATTTTATAATACATACAGTTGAGATTATTTGTTTCCAAATTTCTAGATATTTGTTAATATAACTTTTTTCTTTCAGTGCGCGAATAAAAACAGAGCAATTAAAGAAAGAATTGCATTTTTAAACATCTTGAACATTGAAATTTGTAATTAAGCTTGCCCAGCGATGAGATGTCTTCCCTTATATGTTTATATTTAGTATAAAATTTTATATTCTATAAAAAAAATTGTTTATTTGTTTTACATTTTCTAAATCTCTCTGCGATATTCAATTAAGAAATTTTACAAAATTTATAATTATTTTGATGCCAACTGGGAAAAAATATTTGATATATAATTATATAGAATTATACATAATTGTATATAAATGGACATATTTTATGTATAATTGTACACATAAAATTTTGTATAATTATTTATATTCATGTTGTATATAATTATATATATTTATATATATTATATATATTTATATATAAAATTATGTAACTATACATAATTATATATAAAATATATCTATTTATATATAATTATATACAATTTATATAAAATTATATATAATTTTATTTTTATATAATTTTATATAATTATATATAAAAAACTTTTTCCCGGATCGTCTGCTAATCTTGCTTTCATTGGCCGGATTGAATATATTTCAAAATAAGTTGAGTGTTATTATATGCGTCTAAAAGAGATTTAGCAAAAAATTATTGGGAACAAAATTTCTTTGTTTTTTTTCCATAAGATACAAATTTGCAATAAGAAGTAAGTAAAATCAAATAACCAAAGTACAAGACTCTTAATTTATCAAAAAAACAATAAGAAGATGAGAAAAGCACATAAGAGTCAACAAATCATTTTTTAGTATATAAAAGATTTACATATATATTATGATAAATCAATTGTATAAGAGTTAAGAATTTTAAAAATTAAGTTAATTAAGAATTCTAAAAATTGCGCATTACATGTTTCGGCCTTTTCGTTTTGAACCATCTTCAGATACAGATGTGCAGTCATATTACTTAAGATTAGATACAACCTAATGATACAATTATTGTTATTGTAACATTATCGACAACGAACGGATGGACATTCATAAAGAAATGAGAAGATTGCTCGTATACGGTTAACAGAATATTTCTCGAACTTTTTCGTTATTTCATCGATTGTCTTCATATCGCATATTAATAATTTCGTCAGAAAATTAAAACATCGATGATGATGTAAGAAACATCAATAATGAATTCACAGAAAGTCAATATAATATAGTAAAAAATTCACAAGAATAAAACTAGATATGTGTGTCAAGAATTAAAATTTCTTTATTTTAAAACTGTGTAGCCAGTACGACAGATACTTTTTTCTCAGAGAGTGAGGATTGCCGTACTAACTACACAATTTTAAAATAAAAAAATTTTTAGATCTCAAATTTATTTAATTCTCGAAGTATTTAACAGCATAATACAACGATGGACTATATTTTAAACGTGTTAATTGTCAAATTTGTTTTGTATAGGACTAAAATCTTCCGATCCATAATAAGCAGGGAAATAACTTGTTATTCATAACGAATTTACAGTTACAAGTTACTTTTTTGATAACTGCATTATTTTTTTCCTTTGGTAATTGTAACAATAATAAAGATACATTTTTTGATAACGGTAATGAATTTTACAGTTACTTTTATCACTACTTTGCACACAATTGGACGCAATATACAAGTCACTCACACTGTAAAAAATTTTCGTAAATTTACACATATGATAGATGTAAAAATTATGCAATTTTAATTAGTCCTGTAAATATAAAAAATCATGCAATTTTACAGAAATTATGTAATTTCACAAAAGTTATGTACATTTGCTTTCATTATGTAAATATATCTTATTTTATATAGAAAATTACGTAAATAGCTGGATATTTTCAATATTTTCTATAATTATCCAAATTTTAATATTACATAATATAACAGTAATTTTTCACGTATCGCTGTTAAATATATAATAATATATAGTACGAAATAGTATTGTCATATTATCCGATAATTACACGTATATACATTGTAATTGTACTTCCACAATCTGCTTAGTTACAAACCAAGAAATTATTTGATAAATCTCCAGATCAGGGGATCTCTCCTCCCCCCAATGATCTTGACATATGTTGTCAAGGTCATGATTCTGAGTAACTTCCAAGTTTTAAGCGACTTCCGTCGCTTGTCCTTCATTAAAAAGTTATTAACAAAAAAAAGTTTAAGAAAAACATATACGATATTCCTTTTCCACCATATAAAACAGAAATTTTTTGCTTTAAAATATATTTTTCACGCGAAACGACTTCCACCAAACCTCCCTCTCCTGCTTGAGGGTGTACGACTTTCATATTTTCTTATATAATTTTTGTTTTTAGAACAAAAAATTTTTTCTTCTTTTATTCTGCATACATAGTTTACGTTACATAGTTACGTTACATAGTTTACATTGGTTTGGTTAGGGTTAGATTATTATATACCTATAGGTGTATAATAACCTAACTCTAACTCTCCCATAAACTACACATTTACTCAAATTTTTTGCTAAAACAGTAAACTTGTGTTCGCATGAAAAATTACATACCACTAAGGGAGAAGTGGAATGCAGTAGGGGATATAGTTTAGAATAGGAGATTTATCAATAATTTTTATTTGCATATTGCAAATTTACAAATGCATGGACATTTGCAACTATTATAATGGGTCTCAAAATTATCTACTAGTTATAGTTGTAATTTTACACAAAAATTTTTTACAGTGTATCTTGAAACTAGAAAGCCCTTAGACGCGACTGTGATTAGCGGTCGTCAATTGTAAAAAAGTAACAGAAAAGTAACGAACAATTACTTTCTCAAGTAACGATAACGATTTATTTTTAAAAATTGGTAAATAATAACGGTAATTTGTTACTTTTCCTACTCGGTAACGAGTAACTTGATATTTTTAAAAAATAACTTTTTATTCCCTGATAATAAGCTACTAATTGCTTTTTATATACAGTCGCAAATTAGTACAGAAGAACTAAGAATAGAATCAGTATGTCAGCATCGAATTGTCAATCACGGAGGGACTTCCTTGAAATTCCGAATTCAATTTATCCTTAACAATCCCATTAGAGAGTCTCCACCCGAGAGTCGATACCCTCCCTGGCAGCGAGAAACTTTTGCCTTGAGCTGGACAAAGTGCCGATATAGCTTGTCTTGTCTCTTATTGCGACTGACACTTTGGCTCGACAACGTGGAAATCACATTGTCTATAGTATGCGTAACGAGCATCCTTATATACCTAATGTAACTTCACGTGCACGCGAATACATATTTAGTCTGAAAACGAAGCAACAAAATATGTACATACATGCACATACGTATATACATGTGTGTGAAAACGCTACTAGATACATGTATAGATATAGATGTACATAATGTTAATGAACAGATGTGTAGTATACGTGTGAATGTATACTAGATGTCTTGCTCGACGCTGTAACAATAAGCGCTTTATGACTAGTATAATAATATCAATAGAATCAATGAATTAAGAATTTCGTTAATGAAGGTCCTTTCTCTAGAGGACGTAAAATTTAAGTTTTTCAAAATTGCATTGTAGGTAAACGCTAAAATTAAAATGTGTGATAGTTTGAAATATTTTTTCTTGAGTGCCATTTTTCTACAGTGCCACGTATTTACTTCTTAAATGTTATTGTATATCTAATATAAACGTTAGTATCCAGAGTATAATATAGTGATATCAAAATTTCCGGTATCTCCGCCATTGTAAAAAATTTAGTGTCCAATAGAACTAAAATAGAAATTTTTTTACAATTAATAATGGATTCTTAATTGCATGAATAAGGGAAATGAAAAATAATAATTTTTTACTAAATGACAATGTTGTAAATAAGGATATCGTTGCTGAGCCTTTTATTAGGTTGTGTAAAGGGGTCCTTGTTGAAGATACGATTAAGCTAAAAGGGCAACCTGTCTTGTGAATTTTTGGTAACGTGTAAAATTTGATAGCATTCGAAGAATTAATAAAATATAAACTGTAAATAGAAATGCTTGCGTAATCGTGTTGCTTCATCCCTTTAACAAATTCTTAAGATCGCTAAGTATCTTATTTGTAAGATTGCGATTAATACTTGTATATATGTGTATCCGGATCTTCAAACATATTCTCGACACGGTTAATATAATCAATCTTATCTAACGCCACTGTAGCGTTGTAAAAATCAACTCTGGATGTGCTTTTACAATTTGTTTCGTGATAGTGTTGACTGACATTATACTATTATTCTTTTTAATTGAAAGATATTTAAGTTAGTGAGAGTAGAACAAACAAGATTTTTGAATTTATTTTGCATAGGAGTCGGAAGTTTAGATACATTGCTTTCAATATACTTGATTTGTTGTACTATGGTGAAATTAGAATTCCTGGGTGAAAGACAAAAACTTTCATCTAATTGTAACCAGTCACCTCCTTCGGGATTTCTATGTTATATATTATGTTATATTCTATGTTGTATGTTTAATAAATTAATTCTCTCTCAATTCAAATAATAGGATTAGCAGGAAAATTCTCATGTGTTAAATGAACAGCGTATATGTTATCCACGATATTCAATGATGAGAAGAGATGAAAAGATTTTTGTGCCCAGGCTTTCGGGGTGTGATTCATTGTCTTTTTCCCAAAAAATATACCTATTCTTTATATTATTGAATTTCTGTTCTTCTTCTCAGACTTAGTGTCTAATCATTGAAATTTTTTTCATAGTATCTGTTGATTCTGTCGTTTAAATCTATGAAGATTTTTTGTTGAAAGTTAAAAAAAGTATCCGCTACATGCGCGGGCAAAATTTTTGTTATCTTTTTACTAATTTTATATAATGGCATTATCAATTGTCTCCGGTATTCGTGAGCATCATTAATCTCAAAATTAATTATTTTGTTTTTTGCCAAATTTAACATATTCAGTCAGTTCTATTATTTTTAAAATTATTATGAAAACGAAAGTTATCTAAGTGATCAGCTGTAATATTTTAAGAAAAATTCCTCTTCTTTTACAAGCTTGCAAATAATCAATAGTGACATAATTTTCATGAGATGTTATTTTTTTTATTCTTAATCCGAGTTTTTAATAATCTAGTATTATGAAATAAAATCAAAGGTAATTGAAATAAAAGTAAAGAATTTGCAATCACTGTAGTGGCGCATTTTTCAGGCAGCGTAATCAATAATATAAATAAAGATATAAATACGACTTTATGAAGATAAATCCAAGGAATGGAAAGTTATTTTTTAAAAACAAGTTACAATTACTTGTTACCAATTAGAAAAAATAACAAATTACCGTTACTAGTTTTTAAAAGTAATTCAGTTATCGTTACCTGAGAAACTTTTCATTATTTTTTCGTTTCTTTTTTAAAATCGACGACCGACAATGGACGAACCTAGGGGCTTTCTAGTCTCAAGCACTATGAGTGGCTTGTGTCCAACCGTGTACAAAAAAAATAACGATAAAAAAACTATAAAATTCGTTATCATTACTGAAAAAATATAACTTCGTTATAGTAACTAAAGAAAAAAAATAACGCAATTATTAGTAAAATTATTAAAAGATAACTGTAACAAATAATTTGTAACTGTTATAAGTAACGAATTATTTTCATCCTTATAAGTCTAACAAAAAAGAATGAAAAAAGCTAAAAACTATTCTAACAAAAATCTTTTAAAATCTTTTTCTAGACACTTTAATATATTGATTTGTGAAAAAAAATAATAATCGTTTTTTTTTTGAAAATTTTTTTGAAAATTTTAAACCAAGACTTTATTGTTTTCTATTGAAAGAGAAATTATGATAATGATAATTATGAACGCGATTAGTAGACAATATAATGGATTTAATATATCCACATTCTACAAATTACAGAAAATGCTGCGTCACATATATGCTCGAGGACTTTTCTCAATTAGCTTTTGTATAAACATGATTAATATTTCTTTTTTTTTTCACAAATAATTGTTTATGAAAAAAATATAGCTGTGGATTTACATCATGAGATATTTTAAGAGTTAAATATAATATAATTCTCACCGTATTTACACAGTAGTAAATAAGAACAGTAAGCTAAATCTGTCTCGGCACTTTTTGATCTGGAAGTTAATCATGTAAATTTTTCTCTAAGACAGAAGAATGAAAATTCTTGTATGTGTATACACTGAAAGAAAATATCTTAATTTCAAAAAAATATTTTTTTCTCTCGTATTAAAAAAAAATTATTTCTTGGATCAATAAAAATTTCTTTGAAAATGAGATATTATACAATTTTTAATCAATAATTTCATTTATTATATAACAAAACATGTGTACACGCAAAAATAATATAAGGTCATTCAAATGAAACATTTAGGTATCGTATATAAATAACTAGTTATTCTAAGAAAAATGTTAGTTTCTATTATTATAGTTTCTAAATATTTTTTTCTTATCATTTTATTTTTATTACTGAGAAAAAAGTGTTTGGTAATATCCAAAAAAATATTTCATTGATTCAAAGAAATAATTTTTTTGAACACGAGCAAAGAAATATTTTTTTGAAATAAAGACTTTTTTTCCAGTGTAGGTACATATATATATATATATATATATATATATATATATCTCACTCTAGAGAAAAAGTTACATGATCGTTATGGTTTTGATTGTAGGCACTTATAAGAAGAAAAAGAAAGGTAATAAAGTTTACTCTGGTTAATTTCATAGGTCATAAACTTTAATTTGAACAAAAGAAAAGAACTAATTGTCGAATTTAGTTTACTGTTGATTATATGATTCGGCTATACGTGAAATAATTAGTATTTTTAGCAGAACAATCCTACTTCTATCTTATATTATATGTTGATAAATATTGATAGGATGTGGATTTAACACCATGGATCTGACACCACATGATTTAAATTCCGAAATATAACAGGTGTAGTAAACCTTAAGCCGTAAGAAATCTATCAACCAAGGCGATTCCCCTTATATTCGATTGCGATTGACCAATATTTTAGCTTAAAGCTTACTATATCTACTATGTTTCGAGATTAAAATTCTCAATGCAATTATGTAAACATCAACGTGATGTTAAATCCACATCTATATCTTTTAGAATGTAATCATTCTCGTGTAAGAAATATCGATGTTAAACAAAAAAGAATTTTTATTATATCGGTGTGACATTAAACGTTTCAAATTGAAAAGGTGAATTACACCTTGTATACATGTATGTGAAATGTGGATACGTCGTCAATGTAAAGCAACATAGTGAGACGCGTCATTGTCGTCGAAACGTGTATGCGAACTTGAGCGCTCGTTAAAAGTTACCGATGCGTTTCCGAAAGTGGATACGAAGTCCGATAACTCGATCTCGACAGCACGATGTCGTAACGGACGAGCTAGATTGTCGTTTCTGATCGTGACACCCCGAGGTGGCTCTTCCCTTTTCTTCCGCGCTGTTCATTCTATTATTAGTTGACGGATATGCGGCGCGCATTGTGATAATGTCGCTGGAAGATTCCATGTTAAGCAACATATGTGATTGTCGCGGCGCGTTAATTGCTCATGTATATATCATAATCGAACGATGTTCTATATGATGCGAGACATTTATCTATTTATATTTATAGAACAGTTTGGCAGGAATATGACCGAAAAAATCGAAAACGTACAATCCATGGCGTATAATCCCGAGTTTTTTTTTAGAGAAATATTAATACTATAAACGTGTGGTGATGCATATGCATTTATATCTCATTGGAATGCACGTAGCATCTCCCCCTATCTGTAGATGCATAAAATTTATTACAGGGATTATATCTCCTAAATTATTAGCCCCATTTATTCTAAGCACGCGAAGTTAATATTATCTCACAAAGGTGAAATGGCAAGTGAACTATCTTTAAATATCTTTCATATTACATATACATTAGATACACCTTTTATTTTTATTTAAATTAAAAGTAATTTTGTTTTAATAATTTATTTATGTGCATGGAAAAAAAATTAATTGGGTGATACAACAAACCTATAATTTACTACACGAATTTAACTTGATAACTAAAAAAATTTAATAAATCACTAATGTTATTCAGCTGTTAATTTTGCTATTTTAACATAGAAAATTGACTGAACTGTCTGTATATTATGACTGTATTTACGACTAGATTTGCTGAATCAGTGAAGTTTTTAGTTATGTTTTTTTCCACTACTTAATAATATTATGCTATTTAATAATATTATGTCCTCATCTTGCTTTGCAAGAATATCTCATGCTACCTGATCAAAATCATTCAAATTACGCGGTGGCTAATTGCTGACAAGGTAAAATGAATAGCTCGAAAGCTGTTTCCGAGCAATTTATAATCATGATTGGTGCGGGGCCGTCATGGCTATTCTATGGTACATTGCGGCGCAATATACACGGACAAAGAACGTGGAATATGCTCTTAGCTATCCTTATGATTCGCCTGAATTATCTGTGTTTAACCTGTTATGCTGCTGATATTAAGGAAATAGCAGTTTATCGTTATTTTTCAGAAAAAAATTCACATAGAATGGAATGTGACGGGACTTTGAGCTAGGACGAAGCGCGTTTAATTAGCATAAACTTCATAGCGTTGTTAAAAATGAATATTGCGAGAGATTATAAAGGCGTAGGAGTGTTTATATAACTATGCATATGCTAACATGTACGTATACCAGATGTAGACATACCAGATATAAGGAGTTATAAATAAAATATTTAATTAAATCATGTGAATAACTACGAATTAAATTATTTAGATTTCCGTCACATCAAAAATATTTTTTTCAAAATTTTTATGATTATCAGCAAATAACTGCATGCGTAAGTGACAGCACAATTATTTGGAATTATTACCATTTCGGATAATTATTTGGAATTCCAAATAATTATACAAAATCCATTTTAATATAGATTTCATGTCATGGAGGAAAAAAGTACACGAAAACTTCTTCTTTTAGTTCATCTATTGATGTCTATTTCTATTAATGTATTGGATTGAAACAAAAGTTCGTAACGCTACGAACTTTAACTACAAAATTCAAGCAGCTATAACTTCGTTAAAAACGAACAAAATTTAAATTTAAAAAAAAAAGTTTTAAAGTGTAATCTTTACTTTCGAAAAGTTACTATGTTTTATAATGTTTGTAAATTTGGTAATTTTTACATATAGAAAATTGCGAGCTATATTACAAAATAAAAAATTTTATTTTCACTCTATTACGTGCTTCAAACAAACTTGCGAAAATTTTCCAATAAAAGCTTAATTTTCCTTACAAAATCGTTTTTCAAAAATATGCTCAAGATTTTTGTTTCTGATCACGAATTAAGCAAAAGGAGTATTTTGACTTTGATTATTCACAATTTCGTTAAGAATCATCGTATCGTAATTCACACAGATTAAAATTGAAATTTTATTTTATCGAATGATATAAACTACTCAATTTTTTTAAAGGTATTTTTTAAAACCGTGTAAATATAATACAAAATAGTACTATTTGCAAACTTATATTCCAAATTTAATCTCTTTAACTTTTTTCTAGTTCTAAGAGTTAAAAAAAAATAGAGAGTAAATTAAACCAAGATTAAATTTAAATTAATTTATATTAATAGATAATAGATATAAGACACATTACAAGTGCAGATCATTATCTTTAATATAGATTTTTCATAATTATACAATATAATCTCTTAAAGACTTAAATGTTTTATACAGCAAGTTTACTTCTTAAATTTATTGATAGAAGCACAATTGATAGAAGCTTCGCAAATATTTGTGATAATAATGTCTATATGCTTTTGTGAGTTCTAAACGAGAGAAAATTCCTCTAAGAAATTAACCGCGGAAAGCTTTGCTGCTTCAATCTTTAAGTCTCTCACAGACGCGTTCTTCCACAGTAGCATTAACAGCAGTAGCAACAGCAGCAGCAGCAGCAACAACAACAATGCAGACTCTTTTAATTCCCTGTCGGAATCACGCTGAAGGAGACCGTCGCATATCTTTAGTAACCAGTGCATATTTCATAGACGTGCCGTGTGTGCGCATAATTTTCGAGCGACTGCTCTTACACCCTGCAGGCGTGCCTTCCATCGTTGGAGTTCTCTACCACGGACCCGGCTGTCCGCCCCGCTGACGGACGTTCTCTCCTCGCAGCTTGGGGTAGGAGCCTACTTGCTGTTCACGTCCCAACGAAGGGAGAGAGTTGATTAATCTCTATAATATTTAAGAAGCGCCGGGGATCGAGAGCAAAAAGCCTTCCGCCCGAGCTTTACGGAGATAGCTTTCCCCGTTATATAAATCCTCTTGGCTAATCCGCTGTTTGCATCGATGTACCTCTTGTATTTTTCCTGCGGTGTCCCTGCTTTCTTGTTTCCATCGCGTTATTCGCGTGGCCACTAAATACATGAACTTAATGGGTTTCTAGATGTGTCTTAAGATACATCCTCAAAAGAAAAATTTTTAAATTTTATTTTTTCGTATTTGAATATTATCGAAAGTTGATTTATTCACATAAGTGGTCTAATTTAACTTATTATTGTTTATACATGTTCGTCTTTCAAGACGTTCTGTTCTTACACATTCAGATAGCAACGTGTCTTGTTGCTGGCATATTGCTTGCTAAATATGCATTGCTAAATATGTGTTATTACTAGAATTGCAGCAACTGAGTCCTCATTTGTTGACAACTTGATACCTTCATGATATAATAACTTTGAATAGTAACTTGCCAGTAATTTGCTGACAGTTATACTGAATGACAACTATATTTAGGGGACAACTATGTTGTTTGTATGTTACTACAATGTCGGTAATCGAAATCGTTGAAGATAAATCTATGACAAGTTACCAGCATCATAAGTAATCACATTTATGCGAATACTGAAACACTCTTTGTTATTTGGGTACTGATTGTTACAACAAATATTATAATATGTCTATGATGTCGAATTGGTTAAGACAGCCGTTCCAGATAGTCGAAAGATTCAGATTCAAACCTTGGCTGAGGCAATATTTTTCACAATAAGTTATTTTCAGTGTTTTAAAATTGTTTTAAAGTTGTTGATGTCATAGGGTGCTTTTCAATTATAATATGTCTCTAGACACTTTCGTGCACATGGCGACATAATAATTGCGTTCCAATTGCCATAATCGATATAACACTATATATCCATATCATTCAATCTGAAGGACTTCTAGTCAACTGTAAGTTTGTGTTTTCTAGATAATTAAATCGTTACTAATCGCGGATGACTGTAAATGAAAGAAGAAAATGCGAAACAGAAACGTAATTTTCATCACCATCACGGATTAAAAATTATCGTATGTGGATATTAAAATATGTATAAATCTAACTCTACACGCTTTGACTCCAATTGAGTCGTGCACACTTTGTACATTCCTGTGTACGTTTATGTGTCAAGATGTATTAAGCAATTGTGAAAAGCACCTATAATTATCAAATTGATAATAAATTTAATTCATAATATATAATATTTTCAGATTTAATTTAGAACTGCATTTTCAAGATCGGCTGTGTTCGGCATAGTTTGAAGTATTGGAAAATGTATTTAAATATTCTTATAAAAATATTATTAGGGACTAACAATAAAACCTTGATGAATGAAGTCTTGATCACGTTTGGCGCTTCTTTTTATTTAATTTATGTATTATAGTGAAACTTTTATCACAAAACATTACCTACATGATATCATATAGAAGGAATGATTTTGTTAAAGCATCCAAAAATTTAACAAGATACAGGTCTAAAAAAAAGATGTTGTTTAATCATCAAAATAATTATATATGATGCTCAAGTTAATTGCTTTAATGTTAAAACTTTTTACAATATTGTCAATGCTTAAGTTCTATATAATTATTTTGATTATCCTACAAAATTATTTTCAAATCTGTATTTAACTAAATTTTTCTGTATTTAACTAAAATATGTACGAGTCCAAGAGAATATTAAGTTTGTCTGTAATAAGTTTAACATTTCTCGATTAAATATTAAATGAAATCGAATAGTTATATATATATATATATATATATATATATATATAATAAAAAATAATAAAAAAATAAAAAAAAATATATCTAGAGTG